>Ga0209979_1000031_pt1 | contig 279126 bp, 197 predicted proteins | sample AnhtaG_FD_183114 | JGI IMG/M metagenome (GOLD analysis project Ga0209979, IMG submission 183114) | Deep subsurface microbial communities from Anholt, Denmark to uncover new lineages of life (NeLLi) - Anholt_01485 metaG (SPAdes) (version 2) | ecosystem: Environmental > Aquatic > Marine >...
ATGTCAAGAAAAAAAATGAGAAATTTCAGTTATTTTGGCACGACAAAATCGAGCAAAAAAAGCTCCCTCGACGAGAAACACCCTCAAATCCGCCCCAAAACACCCCTCAACTGACAAACATAGGCTAGGTCGGGCCGGATCCTGGTTCGGCTGGCTTTGAATCTTCAAATCGGCGGGTGCGACCCGTTCTACGCAGGACGATTGCGACGATGATCAAAACGAGGGCGACAGAAATGACGGGTAGCCTGTGCGCCTTAAACCATGCAGCGATGCGGACGAAGGGAGGCTGGGGGGGCTTATATGTGCCGTATGGATTTTCCATCTGCTGTCTGAGGATATTGGCGGGGACGTGGTTGTCGGTGAAGATGTCTCCCTTGGCGCGGAATCCGGGGCCGATGTCGAACTGAGACACGACCTCGTTCAGGCTGAAGGAGAATTTCCGTTCTTCCTGAGGACGCTCGGCGGCGACGAGAAGGTTCTCCTTTGTGATTCCTTTCTTTGAGGGGAGGGCCACCACAACCTCGCTCCCCGAGGCCCCGCCGAAGGGGTATTGTTCAGGAAAGACTGTGGCCAGCGTCCTTCTCTGATACTGATAAATCACCCAGCCGGGCTTGAGGTTAACAACCAGGGCACCCTGAGGGGACAGAATGTCGCGGCACTCTTGGAAGAATTCCTTGGTCGTGAGCTGAAAGGGGATGTACCCGCCGCTGAATGCATCGAGCATGATGACATCGTATTTTGTCTGCTGGCGCAGGAAGATTTTGATCTGGACGCGAGCGTCCCGGATGAAAACTCGCTGCCTTTCTCTTTGCTCAAATCCGAAGAACTTCTTCGCCACTTCAACGACATCGGGGTCCAGCTCGATGCTGTCCACCGTCGCCTCGGGGAAGTAATGAGCAGACCATCGCGACAGGACACCCGCACCCAGACCAACGATCAAAATCCGCCGAGGCTCAGGGACAAAGAGATACCCCGCGAACATCAGCGGATAATAGGGCAGACAGGGGCGAAGGGGATCGGACATGTCCATTCTGGACTGATTGCGGTCGAAGCCCTTCCGTCGGAAGGTGAGGGTGCGCACATCGCCGGACTCTATCACAGAAATGTAGTGATAGCGGCTCTGCTTCTCGTACAGGACTTCGGAGGCAGGAACCGGCCGCGAAAGGATGGATGCGGCTACCATAGCCAGGAGAAGTGAGAGTAATCGCTTCATTAAAACCACCTTTTGTCGGCGACTACTCCGCCTTCTTGTAGTTGATGGCGAGACCATCGCGCATGGTGGTGCTGAGGATAACCGTGTCGAAGCGAGGATCGGTCTTCACAGCGTCGAGATAGTCCCTCATGGAGCTGGCCATTGTGATAGCGTTATGGGCGGCGATCACCCCGCCGACGGGCATCTTGGGCATGACCAGATCAAGGTATTTCTTGTAGTCCGGCTTCCAGGCGTCAATGAAGACGAAATCGAAGGGGCCTCCAAGCTTGGGGATGGTCTTGAGGGCGTCGCCCTCGATGCTCTTGACGACCTTGTCGAGACCGGCTTTCTTGAGGTTCTGCTTGCACTGCTGGGCACGACCCTGGTCAATTTCGATGGTGACAAGTTTACCGCTGGTCTGCTCCAGGCCCATGCCTATCCAGATGGTAGAGTAGCCGTTCGAGGAGCCGATCTCGAGTCCCCGCTTGATCTTGCAGCCCTCCACGAGAATGCGGAGGAATTGCCCGTCGGTGCGAGGGACGTTCCACGTGGAATGCGTCCTGGCGTATTCCTCAAGGTCTCTCAGCAGCTTCTGGCGGAAAGCCTCCCTCTCGGCAGGCGTTTTCGCCTTCTCGATGGACTCCGGGACACTCGATGCACGCGCGACGCTTGAAAACGAACAGATGAGCGTCGCGGCCAAAATAATCAGCGCGAAGATTGAGACTGGCAGGAACCACACTGGCTTGTTCATCTTTTCTCCTTCCCGTTTGCGCTGGGCTACTCTGTCGTTATCCGAGGGTGCAGGCGGTCGTGAGGGCCGACTCATGAATGCGGTCCCCTGCGCCGCGCTGTACATTGCCAATTCTGATTGTGAGACGGGGATGTGTCAAGTCTTCTTCCAACGAACAGCAAGGGCGAAAAGGAGTTTTCTGGGAAAAGCGGGGTGTGTTGTAAGGTCAAACCTGTCTCGCTTGGGTGGGTTGCGCGGAAAAACCTTGACCGCAGGGCCGACGCATGCCACGCTGACTGAGGGGAGGGTTCCGGAGGAGCGAAAGCCATAGGTCAGTCTCGCTGAAATCGATAATGGCGGACCGGGCATTTCTTCCGCGGCACGTGGGCAGGCTCATGGAAGAGACGAGGACGGGTCCTGTCGGGCTCAGAGATGCCAACGCGCCCTATGAAGTTCGTGGTTGCGAATAGGTGAGGGGTCTGGCAGAATAATAGCCAGAAAAGATGGCGAAGGGGGGTGCTCCCCCTACAACTAAGGCGATTAGCCCACACCGGCTTCTTCTAGCCCTGTGTGCCGGACCTGCTGTGTTCGTGAATGCGACACGGGGCTGGGTTAACCGAATTGTGGTGGACGAATGAGGTTTCGTGGAACAGCTCTAGTCTGCGTCTTGCTCGGACTGATAGCGGTCATTATATACGTACTTCCCTATATTGTGCTCGGGGAGAGCAGCCATTTCAAGATCCATGATAATCTCGAACCCATCGTTGGGCTTCATGGCGCTCTAGGGCATTCCGCTTCGACTGACTCGCAGTTGGCGCCTTTCATTCTCAATGGGCTTCCGCGCTGCGCGATGTCACCAGAATGCGACGTGTTTTCTCTGTATTACAGGGTTCTCCCCGTTTTTTGGGCCTACGTATTGAACGAGGCTGTTATCCGCGTCGTCGCTGTTTTGAGCATGCTGGCTTTTTTGCTGAGTCTTTGGGGGAACCTGTTTGTCGCCCTGGGCGTATCTGTCGCCTACGCGTTTCTCCCATTCTGGACACCAGCTGGCATATCGGTAGCCGGCCTTCCGTTAATGGCTCTAGCAGGCAAAACGTGCTTGTCTCACACAGTGCGCAATCGTAGAAAAGCACTTGCCGTCATGGTGTGTTTCATCTATCCCTTTTACTCGCGCCTTGCGTTCACCGGGATCTTTGTATTGGCGGCGATCGGACTCGCGTCGATTGTGTATTCGCTGAGAAAGCGTAAGCTGCAATGGTCCTTGGTTCTTTGTGTGCTGCTCATGGGATTGGGTTACTTCCTTGCCAACTGGGGCATGGTTCTTAATGCTATCGCCGCCGAGCCGATTGTGTGGCACCGAGCCGAATTTTGTGCGCTGCCGAGGCCCTCACTGGTGCGCGAGAGCGTCGGCATAATCCTCAGATCACACTATCAGGCACCGGCTAATTCCTATCCATACATTTGGCTGGCGCTTGCGGGGTACCTGCTCGGATTGGGCTACTGTTCTCCCGCATTCAAGCGCCTTAGACGCGGTTTGCCGGACGAGGACAAGGCCGCCTTTGCGCACTCCAGACAGATTCTGCTGGCGACGGCGTTCATTTTGGGCGTCGGTGTCCTGTATTTTGTCTATTACGAGAGCAGCTTCATCAAGTTGCGCGTTCGGATTCCGACGCTTCGTGTATTCAATGCGACAAGGCTGTATTTTCTTCTTCCTTTTGTTTTCTATGTCCTCCTCTATTATGTGCTGATCGCAATCTGGCACCGAACTAGCATCGCTAAAGGCATGGTTGCCGCCGTGCTGTGTTTTCAGACACTATCGAACTTGAAAGCGTCGGATTGGGTCGCTCAGAGAGGGGGTCCGACTTTTTCGCGGTATGTCAGCCGGGAACTGTTTGAGAAGGCTGAGCGGCTTGTGGGCAAGAAGCGGGATAGCTTTAAGATTGCGTGTCTTGGTTTTTATCCGTCAATTGCGCACCTGAACGGGTACAAAACGGTAGATGGGTACTGGTATTTATACCCGCTTCAATACAAGCATCGTTTTAGGCGGGTGATTCAAGGCGAGCTCGCCAGGTCAGACAAACTGCGTGCGTACTACGATGGTTGGGGAAGTCGACTGTATCTGATGAGCTCCGAGTTGGACACCAATTTCTACGTCACAAAAGACTGCGCCGTGCGGAAGGTCTCAGACGTGCGGTTGGATTGTCTGGAACTTAAGGAAATTGGAGCTTCTTATATATTCTCGGCGGTGGTAATCGAGAATGCGGAGCAAATACACCTTCAGCTCCTTGGCGCTCTAGCCGATGAAAAGGCAGCAATTGACTTATACGTGTACGAGATTACCGGTTGAGAGGAGGCGCCGTTTGTTCTGCGAACAGCAAAAAAAGCGGTGGCCAGGACCAATGCTTAACCTTGCGAGGGGAGATTTGAGATCATGTGCTGTAGTCAGGATCGTCCGGAAATAAGCATTGTCGTTCCCTTTCTTAATGAGGAAGACACACTCCCCCTTCTCAAAGAGCGGTTCCTTGAGCTAACAGGCCTCCCGGAAAAGAGGGAGATCATCTTCGTTAGCGACGGCTCATCTGATCGGAGTACAGAGATTATCGAGGACTGGGCCGCAAAAGATGACCGTGTAAAGCTATTGGTACTTACGCGCAACTTCGGTCACCAGTTCGCGATCTGCGCTGGTTTGGACTTTTCAGAAGGCCAGTTCGTGGGCATTATGGATGCGGATTTGCAGGACCCGCCAGAGGAACTGCTCAAGATGTACCGTGAGGCCATCAACGGAGACTGGGATGTCGTTTACAGCATTCGTTACCGTAGAACGGGCGGCGGTTTGAAGCGAATAGCATATAGAGCATTCTATTCGCTGTACAGTTTTCTTGCTGAATCTCCGGTCAACCTTGATAGCGGTGATTTTTCTGTGCTAAGTCGCCGGGCTGTCGCTATGATGTCCCGGCTACCCGAGAAAGACCGTTTTATTCGAGGACTGCGGTCATGGCTGGGCTTGCGAGAGACAGGAATGCGTACGCTGCGCCCCAAAAGAGCCGCTGGTAAGGCTCAGTACTCCTGGAGGAAGCTTGGGGCCCTTGCTATCAGCGGGGTGACCTCGTTTTCGACAAAGCCTTTGAAGATTGCGACCCTGGCAGGGTTCCTGTTATGCGCAGCTGCTTTATTTTTAGCCTTCATCTATGTCGGGTTATGGGCGTTTGGCAACCTCCACGAAACGGTCCCGGGTTTTACGACGCTCGTCATACTGCTGCTTGTATTAAGCGGCCTGCAATTCTTGCTGCTCGGAATTATTGGTCAATACGTCGGCCGCATGTTCTTGGAGGTCAAAGGGCGGCCGACGTATTTGGTCGCCCGATCGGTAAATCTACCAAAGGCTTTAGGGGCGTCTGCCGAAGATAGTGAAACATGAAAGAGCAGTACGTCTATGATTATGAGCGCCTTGAGAAGGAGCACTGGTGGTGGCTGGCCAGACGGCGAATTCTGAGGTCCTCCCTTAAAAGGGTCCACCGAGGTGTGACATACCCACAGAAACCTTCGCTCTTGGATTTGGGCTGTGGGGCCGGTGTGAATCTCTCGGCGCTGCGTGACGACTTCGATTGCGTTGGAATGGAGCCAAACCGTACCCTATCTATCAGGGCACGGGCCAACGCGAAAGTCCCGATCTATCAGGGGAGCCTTCCTTATGGCATTCCCGATTTGGGTCAAGCGTTCGACTACATTCTGCTGTTGGACGTCCTCGAGCATATCGAAGACGACTTGGCAGCTTTGAAAGCCGCCGCCTCACTGTTAACAAAGAATGGCAAGATAATCATAAACGTGCCAGCGATGCACTGCCTATGGTCTGTGCATGACGAGATAAATCTGCACAAGCGACGGTATAGTGCCGGCCAACTGAAAAGGCTTGTCCATAGGTCGGGTTTACGTCTGAGGTCTCTCAGACATTGGGGGTCGTTTCTCGTTCCGCTCGTATATGTGGAACGACATATCATGGCCGCGCAAAGCACAAAAGAGAGGTACCGCGTTAAGATTCCCCCTCGCATGCCGAACAGAATTCTGGAGGAGCTGGTCATTGCGGAGTTCGCCTGGCTCGGGGCAATCAGCATACCTTTTGGACTGAGTATGTTGGCAATTATGCAACACATGTCCTGACGCCTCATCCTCTCCAGCAAGAGGGGCACCGCCCCCGCGGCAAGATGACTGGCTCAGGAATGGAACCTCGGCGATGAAATTATTCAACTTTGGTTAAGAGAAGAATGACCGACGCGAAAGAGCTGATTCGCGGCGCGGTCGAGCACAGGGAGACCGACAGGGTTCCGTACAACTTCATGTTCTCGCCGCCTGCGGAGAGGAGGCTGAAGGAATATTACGGCGTTGACGATCTGATCGCGGCTCTGGACATGCCGATGTTCCTTTTCGGGACGAAGGACAAGCCGCTATATGCTGACCCGGACGTTTACGGGGAGACGATTACGGATCATTTCGGCGTAGTGTGGTCAACGAGCAAGATAGATCGCGGCTCGCCCATCGGTCCTCCTCTGGAAGAGGCGGACCTGTCGAATTACGCCTTCCCTGATCCAGACGATCCGAAGAGATTCATTGGGCTTGACGAGGAAGTCGAGGGAAGAAAAGACCGTTTTCTGGTTGCGGTTATCGGCGATCTGTGGGAGCGTGCGGGATTCATGCGGGGGCTGGGAGAGCTGTGCATGGATGTGCTGGAGAATCCACGATTCGTGGAGGAGCTGCTGGATGGGATCAAAGAGTATGTGCTGCGGACCCTGGAGAACCTGGCTCGATACGATCCGGATGGAATGTTTCTCAGCGATGATTACGGCACGCAGACAGGTCTGATCATTGCCCCACGCGACTGGCGGCGGCTGGTGAAGCCGCGCCTCCGAGAAATTTACGATGCGGCAAAGCGACGGACTCTGGTGGTCATGCATCACACTTGCGGGAACGTCAGAGAGATCATTCCCGATCTGATCGAGATCGGTCTGGATATTCTGCACCCGATTCAGCCAGAGACGATGGACATCTTCGGCCTGAAGAAAGAGTTCGGTAAGCATTTAGCCTTCTGCGGAGGGATCGGCACGCAGCATCTTTTGCCCCAGGGCACGCCTTCGGAAATCCGAGAAGCGGTGAACAAAACGCTCGACGTCATGGCTCGAGGGGGAGGATACATCCTGGAGCCGGGGATCACTCTCCAGGACGATGTGCCGGTCGAGAACATGGTGGCCATGATCGAGGCGGCACGAGAGTACCGCAGGTGAAAACGGTGCCGCAGGCGAAAGTCTCAGAGGGTCAAGGCAACCAGGCAGAGTTACCACCGATTCCAACTCAGGCCTACTCAACGCGGACAGTATAGTATCGCTGGACTGTGCTTGTTGTTAGCGTCTCGTCAGTGATAGATAAAGTATGTCCCGTGCCGGCCTGGCGTGGGCCGATGGGAACCCACACGTGTCCCATTTGCTCACATCTGTAGAGCTGGTAGAACCTCCCTGCGACGGACGGCCAGCGGACGATGATTTCTCCTCCTTCGCCGACGGAGCAAGAGGCTTTGAAAAGGGAATCAGCGTCGAGAGGATCGGTTCGGGCGATGTATTCGGTGACGTTGTCTGAGCCATCGCCGTCGGGATCTCCATCGGGCGCGACATCTGCGATGGACGCAATCTGATCGTCAGGATCGGCGGCGACGACTGTCTGTTCCCAGGCGTCCGGCAAGCCGTCGTTGTCGGAGTCGGAGAGGGAAACGTCCACGGAGAACGGAGCCGTCGTTCCTCCGGGTCGGGCGTCTTCGCCGGAAAGACGTATTCTGAGCCTCACACTCTTGGCTTCTTCTCCCTTCAGGTCGGGCACGGAATCCCAGACGAAGGAATGAGGCGAGCCTGTAGGAGAGGAGGAAAGGTCAATCATTCCGTCTCCGCCAGCTCGCGAAGCAGGCCGCCACTCCCCTCCTCCGACGGAGAATTCGGCGACGATGGTTGCGGGCAGGCTGAGGGCGTTCCAGATCGTGAAGGGGAGTGTGACCTCACCAGCGTCTCCCGGTTGAGGGGTGGATTGGACGAGAATGAAGATCGTCTCCGGATTGTGCTCGTCTGACCCGATGTCGGTGATAGGCTCACCGTGAACAGCGACGATTCGCTGCTCGCCATGGACGTCGGCTAAAGGAAGACCGGCGACATCATTGAGACCGGCGTCTATGCAGGGCGAGTTGGGGAGGAGATCGTAGCAGCCCTCATCCGGTGCGACAAATGAGGGGTTTTCTGATATGTTTCCGTTGTCCCCCGCAAGACCGCCGGTTGCTATGTTACAGTGCCGAACGTCCTGACCGGGCGGAATAACAATGTCCCAGGTATTGGACCAGATAATCGCATTCGCAAGTCTGACGGTCGAGTCCGGGTCGGCGAGGATACCTTCTCCTTCATTATCGGCTATCGTGCAACTGACGACATCGAGGGAGGCGAGAGTAGCCGCGAAGATGCCTCCGCCGCCGAGTACCGCGGAATTGCGGACAACCTCACAGCTTTTCATGACGAGAAGGCCGCCGCAGATCACGCATGCCCCCGCGCCGGACTCTGTCGCAGAATTGTCACAGACGCGAGTCCGCTCCAGGACTGCCTGGCAGTCTTCATAGCAGAAGATGCCAGCTCCACTGGCGGCCGTGTTCTGGGAGATGGTGCAGTCTTCCAGCGTGAGCGTGGAGCCCCTGTCCACACAAATACCGCCGCCCCAGGTGGCGGAGTTGTCGCTGATGTTGCAGCCGGATACCGTCGCCGTCGAGTTTACGCAGTAGATGCCCCCGCCCACACGACTCTCTCTTCCGAGGAGATCGCCGCTCCCACCTGTGATCGTGAAGCCTTCAAGCCGCGAGGATTCGACGTTCCGAAAGACGACCACCGAGCCTTCATCACTGCCCCGGATGGTGGTTTCCTCGGCCCCGTATCCGATGACTTCCACTCCATTCTCCATGACGACGTTTTCGGGGTAAACGCCGGGCTTGACGCTGACCACATCAAGCGGCTCTGCGCTGTTGATCGCCTCCTGGATTGTGGCGAAGTCATCTGGCACAACAATGGGCACGACGTTCAAGGTGACCTTGACCGTCTGTGACGGGAGGGGAGGTCCCACTGCCGTGAACGTCACCTCGGTTTCGTATGTCCCGATGTACAGCCCGGCTTTCTCCACAACGACACTGACTACCGTCTCTTCGCCGGAATTCGTGCCGGAGGAAGGGGAAAGCGAAAGCCATGTGGCATCGTGATGTGCCTCCCAGGCTACCTCTGATCCGCCGGTAACCCTGAGCTGGAGTTCTTGTTCTGGCGGGTTCGGTCCCCCTCGGCGGGCGACGAACGTCAGTTCGCTCGGCGTGACGATCAGTTCAGCCACCTCCGGCTCCACATCAAGCGAGACGGTGATGGCCTGTGGCGAGTTGGCGGCGCTGGGCGCAGAAATGGTGATTGTTCCTGAATATGATCCCGTTGAGAAGCCGCTGGCGTCCACGCGCACTTCGACCGTATTCGCCTCGCCCGCACTTGCGCCGGAGGCCGGTACGAGGCTGATCCACTCCTGATCTGCCTGCGCGTTCCAGGACATCTCGCCGCCGCCGGCGTTGCGAATGTCGAGGAATTGAGGAGGGGGATTGGCGCCGCCTTCTCGGGCATTAAACGAGAGCAGCAACTCGGAGATGTGCAGAGAGGGAGGAGCGGGCAAAACCTCAAGCTCCACTGGAATGACGGCTGGCGATCCAACTGCACCCGGCGCCGACAGGGTGATGTTTGCCGAGTACATTCCAGCCGAGAGACCCGTTATGTCCACCGAAACCTGGACGACGTTCTTCTCGCTGGAGCTTACTCCGTCGGCTGGATCAAGGATCAACCACCCTGCATCGCTTCCGGCAGTCCACTGGAGAGAATGGTTGCCTTCGTTCCATATCTCCAGAGTTTGAGACGGCGGAGGTTCCGTGCCTTCTTGGCCTGAGAAGAAAAATGAATCTGGCGAGAAGGCAAGCTCTGCGGGACGGAGGTTGTCCACAACGAAGTCGCCGGTCTCCGCGGAGGCGCCTGTCTTGGCGTCCTGTGGAATGACCACCATGCGAACCGCCGAGTTATAGTCTTCGCCCAAATCCGCCATGGAATCCCAGACGTAGGTGTGCGGCTCACCAGAGGGGCTGCTTTTCAAAGCCGTCGTTCCGTCGCCGCCCGGAGCTTTGGACGAGGCCTGCCAGATGCGTCCGCCATCAAGAGAATAGAACATCGTAACGGAACACAAGTCGCTCTCCGGATCAATCAGACGATAGCTGAGCAGGACATCCCCCGTCTGCTCGGACTCTGGCGTCTCCACCGTTGCGGAGGGCGGAAGGTTGTTGTCCACGCTGAAAAGCCCCGTCTCGCCCGGGATGCCGATCTGCATATCGGTAGGGGTAATCCTGATCTTGAGATTGTCCCGAACACTGTGGCCGATGTTCGCGAAAGAATTCCAGACGTACGTATGGACAACCCCCTCGGGGGAGGAGGATAGTGCGCGTGTACCGTCGCCGCCGGACCCCATGGTGGCTTGACGCCAGATGTTCCCTGCGTCAGTTGAGTACTCCACGCGGATGATGCATAGATCACTCTGCGTGTCGGTGAGCGTGTAGCGGATGGCAACCTCTCCGGCGCTCACCCCGAAGGGCGTCTCGACGGCAACCCAGGGCAGCGTGTTATTACGCACGGAAAAATCGGAAGTCTCCGCAGGCGGGCCGGGGTCAGGGTCGTACGGGGTGATCCGCAGGCGAACGGTGTCGCTGTTCGCCTCTCCGAGGTCCTTCACGCTGTCCCAGACGTAACGGTGAAAGACTCCCAATGGAGAAGAGAGGAGTGCCGTCGTTCCATCACCGCCCTGTCCAGTGATGGCGGGTTCCCATGATTCTCCACTGTCCGAGGAAAACTCAACTCTGATGTCGCAGTATTTTTCATCCGAATTGAACATGACGTAGCCGATGGGCACCATGCCTGTCATTGGAAACTCAGGGGTGAACACCTGCACGTAGAAGTCGCCTCTGGGCGCAATGTCGCGGATGACGACCGTCTGGTTGGCTGAGAGACCGCCCCGATAGACGACGCTGCCGTCGGGGAACGTTACCCGCAGGTCCGCTCCATGATAGCTCCCCAGACCGAAGTGAGGCCAGAGCTGCCCCTGAGAGCCGTAGCCCGAGCCGCCGTCCACGTACTGCACTTCCAGCCTGTCCGGAGCCTCAGACGAAAAGTCCTGGTCTCCATCGAGGTCCACCTCCACGATGGCGCCGATGGCATCTCTATCATCGGAATGATCATCATCGGTGGCGTCGCCATCGGCATCGGTCAGACACCTGACCTTTAGCCAGTTTCCTTTGGTCCTTTTGTTCAAGTAGAGCACGTCCTGGGAACCGTTATTAGCGACATAGAGCTCGAGGAAACCATCGCCGTTAACATCCGCCCAGGCTGCCCCTCGGCTATCGGCGATTTCGGCCAGTCCCGCCAGTGGCGCCACATCCGCGAAAGTGCAGTCTCCCCTGTTGATGTACAAGGAGTTCCTGCCGTCTGCGGAGACGAAGATATCGAGGTCGCCATCGTTGTCGAAATCAGCAACGGCTGCACCTCTGGCCTGGGGAGGGCCTTCCAGTCCGGCATGAGCAGTTGCATCGCGGAACGTGCCGTCCCCGTTGTTCAAATAGAGCGCGTTTTGATCCAAACCGGAATTGACAACGTAAATGTCAGGAAAGCCGTCGCTGTTGAAATCTGCCCAGACGACGGCGCTGGCATCGCGAGGGTCGGACACCCCAGCACCCTCAGAAACGTCAGGGAAGGTTTCCGATAGATTGTGAAAGAGAAAGTTGGCTCGTTCCTCGGGTGTGACGCCGCCGTTGGCGACGTAAAGATCAATATTGCCGTCTTTGTCGAAGTCGGACCACGCGGCAGAGCGCGTCGGGAAAGGCGAGTCCACTTCGAGAGCCCCTCCAAGGGGAAAAAAGCCGGTGAGGCCGGTGTTCCAGAATATCGCGTTGCGTGCGGACCCGAACGCCGAATCGTTTGCCACGTACAGATCGAGCCAGTTGTCGTTGTTGTAATCACCCCACGAGGCGCCCGTGCCTCCGCCCGAGTCTGCCACCCAGAGCTGCGTAGCCACATCGGTGAAGGAGCCATTCCCATCACCGGCATATAGTCTGTTCCGCTGACCGGCGACGACGAGATAGAGGTCCATGGCCCCATCGTTGTTGTAATCACCCCAGACGCCACAGGTTGACGGGAGTTTGCCACCCATGCCAGCCGTCGGAGCAATCTGAACGAGTGTCCCTGAATCGTTCCGAAAGAGGAAATCCTCCTGCCCGAAGTTCGCCACGAAAAGATCAAGATCGTCATCGTTGTCGAAATCGGCGAAGGCAGCCCCGCGTCCATCCGCCACAGGCACATCCAGCGGCACCGGCTCGAAGGGCACGATGTCGTTGTACACTCCGGGAATAACGATCTGGGCGGGCTCTCCCTTCTCTCCGTCAGAAGGCGTGATTCTAAACAAGACGTTGTCCACGTTTGCATTTCCGATGTCCGCGACGGTGTCCCAGAGGAACTGGCGCGACAACCCTTCTAACGGTGCTTCAACCAGCGACAGGGCGTCGCCGCCGACCTGCGTGGCGGGAGACCACATCTCTCCTCCATCAACCGAGAACTCGACCGCGAGATCGCATTCGTCGTAGTTATCGTCGAAAAGCTGGTAGTTGATAGTCACCGTGCCCTGCTGAGCGCTGTTCAACTCTTCGATAACGACGACAGGGGGCGTCTGCGGCTCTAAGAGGACTCTCACCGCCCAGCCGGTCGTCAGGGGCCAGGACAGCTCGTAACCTTCACTGGACCAACTGCCGTCCGGTTCCTGCTTCGCAAGGAGGTATTCGGCGTATTCCTGGTACCAGTCATGCTCTCCGATCATCTTGTTGCCGTAGGCCCGCATGGCGTTGGTGACGGCGTACATGCTGAACATGGAGGTGAGGTGCCCGAACTGCCCTTCCGCATCCCAGTGCGTGGCGATGTAGTTGAGGCCGGATGCAACCATGGGATTGGAGAATGCCACCCCTGTCCACGCGCAGCAGGTGATGCCGATACCGGTGAGACCACAGTTTGTGCGGCTGGTGGGCATGGGAAGGTAAAACCAGCCGCCCGTCTCACTATCATATGCCGCCACCAGGAAATAGTCCCTCAGCTCGCTCCTGACCCAGGAAGGGACGGAGACGCCGAACTTCCCCCAATTCTCCTCGGCCATCATCATGCCCAGAACCGGCCATTGTGTGCAGGCCATATCGGACTCGCCACTGTTGGGAGCGTCGTAGCGCCAGCCCCCTCGAGCCTCAAGCTCCTCGGCCCCCTCAGCGCTCTCATCGGTTTGTCCGAAAGCAGCGAAGTCCACCATATCTTGAACAATTTCAGCAAAGGTTCGACCGAGAACGTCCGGCCCACCGACGGCAGCAACCCTTTCCGGGTCGCGGCTCATCACTAAGGCCATCATGGCCAGGCCCTGGCTGCTGAAGATGTGCTTCAGGTCTTGCCCATGATGACAGAAAAGACCGATCCCGTTGCCGTTCAGGTCGGGATAGCCTGCGTTCTGGGGAAAAATATCCTCCGACCTCATCTCGAAGAGCAGCCGGTTCAAGGCTCGACGAACGTCATCCACATAAGGGCTTTCGTCGGGATCATCGAAAGGGAAATTGCCGAGGTTCTCGAAGGCCTGGAGGCATCCTGCGGTGATGCCCACAATGTGATCGCCATACCCGTTGTCCCAGTACCCGAGCGGAACGCCCTCTTCCTCGTAGCGATTCATCCGTTTGTGCAGGTTCCAGAGAGCGAGGTCGCAGGCCACGTGGGCGCGAGTGCGGAGCTTATCCGGACCTATCCTGACATAATAATCGTCGCTGGCGGTGGCGCCGGCATCATCCCAGACGGTGAGGATGGCTCGGAAGACGCGTCCTATCGGGCCGGTATAAGTATGCCTGGCTTCAAGAGCCAGGGGACTCTCTATGGGCATGCGCTGAGATGTCGTCCCGTCGCCGAATTGCCATTGACATTCGGTGAGAGCCGAGCCACCGGAGTGAGCCACGCCGGCGAGGAGAGCTTCGACGCCGCTGATCACATCATGGGGGTATGTGGGCTGCATCGGGCGGCGCGCGACGCAGATGACCTTCGGCTCAGAGTGAGCCATGTCGGCAAAAAGAAGTGGAAGAACAGCGCTCGCTACGAGCAAAGGGGAAAAGTGTACCCGTTTGGGCCGCCTGCGGCCATTTCGGATTTCGGGCCACTCCGCAATCGGCAATCTACAATCCGCAATAGGAGGCTTCCCCGAACAAGGGGCCATTAAACAAGCTACTAACCGCCGAGATCGCAGAGCACGCACAATCCGCAATCGGCAATCGGCAATCCCAAATGCTCCTCTGCGGTCTCCGCGCCCTCTGCGGTTTGTCTTTAGTTTCCCTCTCACTTCGTCGTCTTCCTGGAGCTGAGCACCGTCAGCCGGAGTAAGCTGCCCTGCGGTGATTTCGCATTTCCGATTTCGGGCCATTCCGCAATCGGCAAGGGAACTCCGAGCCCGCCGCTGAAGCGGCAAAGGCTCAGCAAGCTCATCAAGAATTGTAAGGGTGCGAGCGGACAGCACACCCACTCGCACCCGTAAGACACGTCCTATCCTTCTCTATACCACACAAATTCCGCCACCGGCAAGAGTTCATCGGGTGTGACTGCGTTTGAGGGGTACCCGATTGCTGGCGCCTGCGGCGATTTCGGATTTCGGGCCTTTCCGCAATCGGCAATCTGCAATCTGCAATCGGAGGCGGCCTCACGAAACCCCTCGCACCAGGCGAAACCAGACCTATTGGAGTGCTGAAGCCTTGCTTCAGCGTTCGAAGGCGGGAGCCCTGCTCCCGCACTCCAAACCAGCCCCCTGAACTAAACCACGCCGCCGTTGAGCGAATATACGCCCTGTGCTACACTTTGCTCCCAAGAGCAAAAACACGAAAATCACCGGCATGCCAATTGGCGCCTCAAAGAAGGGTCACGCTCGCAATGAATGACAAAGCGATTGAAACGATTCTTCACCGCCACTCCTGCCGCGCCTTCTTGCCCGGCGGCGAGATTCCGGAAGAGCACTTGAGAATCCTCATGGAATGTCTCCGCTGGTCTCCCTCGGCAGGAAATTTACAGCCGTGGTTCTTCTACATCATGAAGGACCAGCACAAGAAACAGGAACTGGCACGGGCGGCTTTCCGGCAAAACTTCATTGCTGACGCGGCAATCACATTCGTGGTCTGTGCGGAGCCGGAGGGTTCAGCGGCCACTTACGGCAAAAGGGGCACAACCCTCTACTGCATCCAGGACACGGCAGCAGCGGTGGAGAATCTTCTGCTCGCGGCGACCGCTCTCGGTTACGGAAGTTGCTGGATCGGCGCCTTCAACGAGGAGATGGCACGGCAAGCGCTGAACATCCCGCTACACCTCCGCCCCGTGGCTATCGTGCCGGTTGGACCGGGGAAGCCGATCATCCGATTCCCCGGCCGCAAAGACGCATCTGAGATTTTCGAGTTCGTGGAGTGAGAGATTCGGGAGGAAGAAACGTGCTTTGTCTCGGCATAGAAACTTCTTGCGACGAGACAGCCGCCGCTGTGGTCAGGGATGGGGCTGAAATCCTCTCCAACATCGTCGCCAGCCAGCTCGACCTCCACGCGGAATACGGCGGCGTGGTGCCGGAGCTTGCTTGCCGCAGACACGTCCAACTGATTGACCGGATTGTGCAAAGGGCACTTGAACAAAGCCGTATATCGCTGGATCAGATAGACCTCATTTCCGTCGTCCAGGGGCCGGGGCTGATTGGCGCCCTCCTGATCGGCGTGAACTTCGTGAAGGGACTCGCCTGGGGCAGAGGACTGCCGCTGGTGCCGGTGAACCACATCGAGGCGCACGTTTACGGCTGCTTCATGTCGAACCCCAGGATGGAGCTCCCAGCCATCGGCCTTGTCGCATCAGGCGGGCACACGTCCCTATTTCTCATGGACAACCTCGGCCAGTATCGAAGGCTTGGAGAAACGACAGATGACGCCGTGGGCGAATCCTTCGACAAAGTGGCCTCTCTTCTCGGATTGCCCTACATGGGAGGACCGCACGTGGAAAAACTCGCCCTCAAAGGCGACCCAAACGCCATCCCCTTCCCCCGCGGACTGAGCAAGAAAAAGACCTACAACTTCAGTTACAGCGGGCTGAAAACGGCAGTCCTGTATCACGTCAAAGGCTACGGCAAGAAAAGGCGGGACCCCGACAGGATTTCCCAGAAAGAGCGGGCTGACGTCGCCGCCAGCTTCCAGGAGGCGGCTCTGGAGGTCCTTGTGGAGAAGTCGCTGCGAGCGGCTGGCGAATTCGGGGCGAAAACCGTTGCAGTGGGCGGCGGTGTGGCGGCGAACCTGCGGCTAAGAGATTTGTTCCGCGAAAGAGCGGCGAAGGTCGGGATCGCTGTCTTCTTCCCCGCCAAGGAACTCTGCACGGACAACGCGGCCATGGTGGCCGGACTGGGGCACTGGCTCTACGCTCAGGACCCCGCCTCAGCTACCTACGATTTCGACGCCATAGCGAACATGGACTTTTTTCAGTGACCGTGTCCCCTGTGACGATACAGATGGCGTATCAGGCTGACCCCTCCCTTCAAAACACCACCGGCTGCTGGCTGTTCAACGTTAACGTTCACCCCCCGCTCCACATGCCCGTCTGCGTACGCGGCATTTCTTCCTCCTCGGTGGTTGGGTTCTTTCTCCAGGATCATGATCGTCCTGGCAGGGTCATTGATCTCACCGAGTTTCGCCCCGGGGATTTTCAGCTCGTAATCACTCTTCGCGTCAATATCCTCTACAGAGATCTCCTTCCCTTTGTGAACAGGGCACACGAAGACGCTGGTAGTATTGCCCACATAGTCAGGATAGAGGTCCGAGAGCTTTGCAGGGAGAACACCATCGTGGTCCTCGGCGTACATCATGCAGGCCATGGCCAATTGCCTGAGATTGTGCGTGCAGCCAACGGCCTGCGCCTTCTGCCTTGCCCCCACGAACCGCGGGACAAGGCCCATGAGCGCCACCTGTATCAAGATCTGTTCCGCGCCCCCGGAGTCCGAGAACGATTCGCTCATGATGCCCTTGTCATCGCAGGAAAGGCGGCTGGCCGCGGACCCGAAATACTGCGAGATCCTTCCGAGCTTCCCCACCATCTCCGGTCCGATCTGTGCGGCAGCAATAGCACCGAATGTCCCGTAAGCGAAATCGTAGACGTCCCTTAAATTCACATAGGAAGTCACGCTGCCCTGCGGGGCCAGATTGGCAAACACCCTCTGAAAATCAGGGTTGTCCTTCAACGACTTCCCGCCCCTGTGCACGTCCACGATCTTCTTCACCGAATTCGAGTGGACGCCGATCACGAGAAAATCGCCGACGACCCCAAACGCGGGTCGCACGAAAGGCAGAGCCGCAAGGCTCACACCCATCCCTCCGCCGCCCGGCATCAGCGAAACGGAGGTGATGCCGATGCCCTTGTACTCCTGCGTGGTCCGCACCACTGGCCCGCCGCTGGCTTTCTCCAGCGCGGCGATCAGCCTGTCAATGAGAGCCTTCGCTTTCTCGGCGTCCTTGGTCTCAATGAGCAGGAAGACCGGCGGGAACCCCAACACTTCCGGAACCTTTACGGCAATGCAAAGTTCCCCGCCAAACGGAGCCAGAAGGTCCTCCCTTATCCTAAACCCAGCTTTGCTTTCCGCTCGCCTCAAGCCCGCGAGGATCTGTTCCCAGGCGCGGTTTCCCTTGAGGGACACGACGGTCTGCCGCAAAGCGTCCAGCAACTCGTCATAGAACTGACCGAAGTCGCCCAGAGAAAGAGCGTACAGAAACGTAACGTCCTCCGGGAGATAGCTCACCGCCTTGAGGGGGGGAGACTTGCGAGCTATGAGACCGAGCACCCCCGTTCTCTCCGGGCCAGTGGCCATGTACCAGACCCCCTTCGAGGCAGTCCCCATCGGTTCAGCCCCTGTCCCCAGGGCTTTGATGCTCGTCAATCCCAACACTTGCAGTATGGCCTTCACTTCTTCTGGGATAACGGGTTGCACACTCTCCAGCAGAGCTGCCGTATTGGCGTAAACGAGGAAATCGCTCTTTTCCCCGACCTTCTCGCGAACCTCGCGAAAAAGCTCGCTGTCCGCTAACGACCTGGGCCGTGCGGTAAGGTCCAGTATCTCCTCGATCGTCTGCCTCCCCACCGTGGCAATGAAAACACCGTCGGCAACTGTATAGCAGGCAGCGAACGGCACCGGCTTGGGGAGAGAAAACTGCTGCACCTCGTAGTCACCATGTGTGAAGGTGAGTGTTTGGGCACCTATCTGACTGAGTAGGGGACCGATTCGCTCCTTGAGATAGGCACGGAGGATCTGCTCATTTTCATCTACGTCCGCCAGAAAGATCATCCCGGGGATGCCGGGCCCGGGCGGAATGTTTTTGACAGCCAGCCCGATCCTCCCGTGGAAGACTTTCGTCAGAGGCTGCACGAACGTATTGTACAATTTCTTTGCCCGCTCGAACTCCGGCTGGCCTTCCGTCAGCCCGATGGGATCTATCTCCAGGAGGATTTTGTAGCAGTTCGTTTCCTTGAAATTCGCCACGAGTTTTGATGCGTTCGGAACCGACAGGTAGAATATCGTATCCTCCGGGAGCATCTCCTCAAACGCTATCTCGGAGATCTTCTCCGACGAAGCTACCGCGCATAATTGACACTGAACAACCCACAATCCGCACAGAAGCAACAACAATCGTGTGTGTTTCACCGTTTCCTCCCTCCTATGACTTCCTTCTCGCCGGAGCTAAAGCTCCTTTATGCCTACGGGCCGCGCCTCGGTCTTATACGAAATCATTTCTACTGCCTCTCGGGGACACACGCTCCGGGAACTTCCTGAGCTACGGGCTATCGCCTTCGCCGCCCAGAATCCGCCTTTCAAGGAAGTTCAGTGTGTTAAGAGGGTTAAGGCGATTCGCGGATTCGACGATTTTGTTCCACCCGTACTCCCTGATCTCCGCCATCCAGGCGGGGTAGCTTGTCAGTTCATTATAGAACTCTTTGGGATCGCCCACCGTCTCCTCAACAAGCATCGCGTACGTATTCCTGAGGAGTTCGGAGCCGTAACTCCGTTGGGGCGTCGCCAGTATCTTGGTCATCCTCGCGTATGGCGTAAGCGGGTGGGCGGGATGATCCTCAGCTATCCCATCCAAAAGGTCACGTGCCTCTGCATACTGCTCTTGTCTCACAAGCGCCTCTGCTCGCTGAAGCTCCTCTACAACAGCCAGGTCCTCCGTTTCCGGTCTCCCCCGCGCGGCGAGCACTCGCTGGACCTCGTTCAACTGGTGGTAGGCCTTGTCGCTCAGCTTGCTGCCGAAAACCATTTTGATCCTCTGCACGCCGAGGATGAGACGTTCCGACTCAGCTCTGTCCGGGGCCACACTTGCCACGCCCTTCGTCGGAGGTTGTCTTCTCCCGAGGGCAGGGCCGGGCCGCTGCGCATCCTGGCCGCCGGAGAGAAGCATCGCCACGAAATAGCCGCCAAGGAACATGACGGTGGCCGCGGCGACTGCCGCCAATGCCCGCTGTGTGCCAAGGAACCAGAAAGACTGTGGCTGCCGGGCAGGTTCTTGCTCCGCGCGTATGCGCGCCTTGAGCCTGGTGAAGAACGCCGGGGAGAGAGAGCGCTCCTTCCACGTACCGGCCCACTGGAGCACGTTTCTGGCCTCGCCAAGCTGCCCGTTACATTGGTCGCAACCCGCCAAATGTTCGGCGATTGAAGAACGCTTTTTCTCCGACAGCTCTCCATCCAGGAACCCTGTCACGAGCTTCTGCACTTTCTTGCACTTCATTTTCATCACCTCTCAACAACAATAGCGTGACTGCCGCTTGCGCTCACCATTCAACACCTCTCAACAAGAGGGCACACCTGTTCCTCCTACCTGTGGCGTATCGCCGCAAAGAAGGTCCGGCGACAACCTTCTCAACTTCGATGCAAGCTTCCTGACGGCGGCGTGTTTTCTTGACGCCACCGTGCCCGGTGAGCAACCGACCACACGAGCGATCTCGTCGTAACTCATCTCTTCATAAAAGCTGAGAAAGAAGACCTGCCGTTGCTTCATCGGTAGAGAAACAACCGCTTCCTGCAGCTTTTCCTCAGCCTCCTTCCGGCTGAGGATTTCTACTGGCCCGCCACCGTTGTCCACGAGAACCTTCTCAAGAGCCACCCTTCCCTCATCCCGGCTCTCCTCAATGGAAACGGTCACCGGCGCACTCTTCATCTTGCGAAAATGCATCCGACACATATTGATCGCGATTTTGTACAACCAGGACGAGAACCTGTGATCGGGCTTGTACGTGTGCTTCTTGCGAAAAACCGCCAGGAAGGTGTCCTGCGCGATTTCCTCAGCGGTCGCAAAGTGCGAGACCTGGCGACACACGAAGTTTGTGATCTTGGTGGCGTACCGGCGAACGAGTTCGTCAAACGCTTCTTCCGACCCATTCACGAAACCCATCATCAGTCGCTCATCGCTGAGAGGTTCGGTTTTTGCAATGTCTCCCATAAGCTGCGCCCTGTCTATATGTTAGTATGCGGCCCCAAGAATAAATCTTCATTCTTTCTCTGTGACTTCCCTGCGCATAAACGCCTTAGCCCATGGCCAGCACACGCGCGATTTCTGCTTGAGTTGTAGCGCTAAGAGAAGCGCAAAAAAAACTCTCCTTTCATCCCTTTAGCCCCTCGTATCTTAGACGGAATGGAAACAAAAAGGCGATTTTTTTCTTGCCTGCTCTGAACCCCGTCAATAGACTCACAGAGCCAAGCGGGGGAAGAAACACGGGTGTTAACAACCTGTGAATACTTTGTCGCTTCGCCCCCGTTTTGTTCGCCGGAGCGCCGCTGGGGGAGACAGGACAAGATGAGGACAAACGCTGTGCTCTCCTTCTCGTCCTGTGTGCTTATGAATACGACCTTGCTCACGCTGCCACAAGCATCGCCATTATAGGATGTTACAGCACCAGTTAGCCTTGCTCACTCCTCCGAGCGGGGGCTGGCGTTCTGCCCAGTCTGCTTCGCCGCTTGAGCAGTTGGGCTAAGCCTGTCACAGAAAGAACCTTACAACATAACTGTGGATAACTGTTTCTTCGTGGAGGAGGAACCATTGAGCCTGCCGGGGGTGTGGGAAGAAATCACGGGCGCAATTCGCAAGCAGTTGCATGGAGATACATTCGAGCGCTGGTTCGGGCCATGCACTATGAAGGAGGAGAACACCAGGGAGCTTATCCTCGAGGTGCCGAGCATTTTCTACAAAAACTGGATTTTTGAGCACTACGGCGCCTTCATTCAAAAGACCCTGGACAGTCGTGGTGTGCCGGGAGCGAAACTGTTCATCCAGATCGCGGGCGACAAGGGACCTTCTCCGCCTACCCCCGACCGTCCACGCCGCCGCGCACGTCGGGCATCCCCTACAAAGCGGTCCCGCCCGAGCTTCAATAACGGGAACAAGCTCAACCTCAAGTCTACCTTTGAGAACTTCGTAGAAGGCTCGTGCAATCGCTATGCAAGGGCCACCTGCCTGGCGTCCGCGGAAGCACCTGGCCATGCCTACAACCCAATTTTCATTTACGGGGGCACTGGCCTGGGAAAAACGCATCTCATGCAGGCTGTCGGCCACCACATGCTGTCTCACCTTGAGGGAGTCAAGATCCATTACGTCTCCGCCGAGAGTTTCACGAACCATCTGATCCATTGTCTCCAAACCCGCACCATGGATCATTTCCGCCAATGCTACCGCGCCGTCAACGCCCTACTCATAGACGATATCCATTTTCTCTCCGGCAAGGAACGCACACAAGAAGAGTTCTTCCACACCTTCAACACACTTTACGATCTCCACAGTCAGATCCTGATTTCTTCGGACCGGCCGCCCATGGACCTGCCCCCGATGGAAGACCGCCTCGTCTCCAGATTCCAATCAGGCATCGTCGTGGACCTGCAGGTGCCGGACCTCGAGACCCGCGTCGCCATTCTCCTCAATCTCGCCCGTAACCTCCGGATAGACCTGCGCGAAGAAGTCGCGTTTTTCATCGCCGACAAGGCCCAGGTCAATATCCGGGAACTGCAGGGTGCCCTGCTCAGCGTCACCGCGTATGCCTCCCTGTTGAAGCAACCGCCAAGCCTGGGCTCCGCCCAGCATGCCTTAAAGAATTTCATTATGCGCGCCGCCCGCCACAAAGTCACAATAGACCAGATTCAAAAGAGAGTCACAGAGCACTTTGACATTCGCCTTGCTGACATGAAAAGCCCCCGGCGCCCGAAAATGATCGCCTTCCCCAGACAAATAGCCATGTACCTCTCCCGCGAATTGACACCCCATTCCCTGCACGAAATCGGTGACGCTTTCGGTGGTCGGAACCACGCCACTGTCATTCACGCACACAGGGTAATCCAAAAAAGGTCAATCCAGGACCATAAGCTGAGGGTCCTCATCACTCAGATAAAGGAAGAACTATCCCGCCACAGATAACACACCGCGCGCCCCTATATACTGCTGGGAATCAGAAACCATTGATTTCTCGCCCCCTGTGTCGCCCCCCTCGACCACTGCCGCCGAAGTCAACAAAACAGTTAACATCCTGTACCTGCTATGTTATTATTATGTGGACGGCCGAGCATAGGACATCTTTTCCTGAGCTATCCACAAGCTCTCAACAAAGCACTAACTTTAACGAGGTGCACAGAGTAAGTACGTCGTCCACATATTGACCAAGCCGACGAATACTACAACAAAGGTGCTTTAAAAAATCGTCATAGTACAGCTCATCAAATAGGGAGGTTCTCATGAACTTCACTGCACAGAAAACAGACCTGCTGGAGTCCCTTCAGAAAACGCACGCCATTGTAGCCACGAAAAGCACGTTGTCCATCTTAGCAAATGTTTTGCTTGAAGCTCTCGAAAACAAAGTTGTGCTCACAACGACAAACCTCCAGGTGGGAATCCGCTGCGAGGCGCCTGCAAACGTGACAGACACCGGAGGATCAACTTTGCCGGTCAGAATACTCTTTGCGCTGATGCGAGAATTGCCATCCGGTGAGGTGAGTATAGAGATAGACCCGGACAACGTTGCCAGCATTCGGTCGGGTAGCTCGTTTTTTAAGGTACTCGGTATTTCCACAGATGAATTCCCCAGAATTGGTGAATTTGAGGGTGAGCCTCTCTTTACGATAGAGCAGAAGCTCCTTCGCGGAATCTTGCACAGAACGTCGTTTGCGGTGTCACGGGAGGACCCGCGGCATTTTCTCACGGGCATGTATTTCTCTATTGATAAGAAGCAACTCATGCTTGTTGCCACAGATGGGAGGAGATTATCAAGGATCGTCCAGGAAATTGCGGTCGACGAAGAGTACACAGGAAGCTTGATCGTTCCAATTAAGGCTATTGAGGAGCTCGAAAAGATGCTCGGCGACGAGGGGGAAGTTCAGGTTTTCCTCTCAGGCAACCAAGTCGGTTTCAAGGTGGGAACGGATCTCCTGGTTTCGCTTTTGATAGACGCCAAGTTTCCGGATTACGAAGCTGTTATTCCCAAGACCTGCGCTGCCAAAGCGGTGCTTCCCAGAGAGGAGTTCGCGGCCAACGTCAGGCAGGCGGCACTGCTGACCAGTGAGCAGTCGAGCTCTGTCAGATTTGCCTTCCAGGGAGAGGAGTTGCTCATTACAGCGAGCACCCCTGAGCTTGGGGAGGCGAGGGTGACCATGCCCGTGAAGTATCAAGGTGAACCTCTCGCAATCGGTTTCAACCCCACGTGCGTTAAAGACATCTTGAACTGCATGGAGGAGGACGAGATAACGCTGGAGCTGACAGATGCGGTAAGCCCCGGGGTCATCAGGGGCGAGGGGAATTTCTTGCATCTGATCATGCCCATGCGCTTGCCAGAGGTCGAAACGTAAATTTGGACAAGAGGATCACAAGATGGGTTCTCCGCCCTGGCAGCAACTCAGGGATGTCATGCCCCGGGTACTGAAAAACTTCGAGACCGGCGTTGGCTCGGCGTTCCAAAAAGTTCTTGAGAACTGGCAGACGGTGGTCGGGTCTGACGTGGCGAGACACGCTGTCCCTCACGCTCTTCGCCATAAGGTGCTTTTCATAGTAGTAGACAGCTCGACGTGGGCTGCGGAGCTTTCTGCATTTCAGGCAGAGGCAATCATCGAAGCTCTGAATGAAGTCTTAGGTTCAACCGAAATACGGGCGCTACGCTGCCTGACTCGCCGCTCGACCAGGAGGGACGATTCAGCAGGAGAGAGACATGCCGAAGAGCCAAACCAAATATGACGCCACAACGATAACGGTCCTCGGAGGAATTGAGGCTGTCCGGAAGCGGCCCAGTATGTACATTGGCGACACGGCTGCCGGTGGGCTGCATCATCTTGTCTATGAGGTCGTGGATAATAGCGTGGACGAGGCGATGGTGGGCTTCTGCACGAAGATCGAGGTCCTGCTCCACGTTGAGGGAAGCGTCACTGTGACGGACAACGGCCGAGGCATACCCGTAGACATCCACCGGAAGGAAAAGAAGCCAGCCGTCGAGGTGGTGTTGACCATGCTACACGCCGGCGGCAAGTTTGATCACAGGACGTACAAGGTCTCTGGCGGGTTGCATGGTGTGGGGGTTTCAGTGGTCAACGCACTTTCCGAGTCGCTCGAGGTGGAAGTCCGCAGGGATGGAAAGGTTCACCACCAGCGGTTCGAGAGAGGGAAACGGGTCGGCCCGCTGAAGAGCATAGGGAAGAGCAAAAGGACAGGGACAAAAATCACCTTCAAGCCGGATGCGGATATCTTCGACCCGGACGTGAAGCTAAGCTTCAGCACCCTCTCGGAGAGGCTAAGGGAGCTGGCCTTCCTCAACACCGGACTGGTGATCAGCGTCAAGGACGAGCGAACGGGCCAGGAGAACGCGTTCAAGTACAACGGCGGCATCGTGTCATTTGTTGAGCACCTGAACCGGAACAAGACTTCTCTTCATAAGAAGGTCATTCATTTCCGCGCGACAAGGGAAGACGTGGACCTTGAAGTGGCCATGCAGTTCCATGATGGCTACCAGGAGAACGTGCAGACGTTTGTGAACAACATCAACACTGTCGAAGGAGGAACCCACCTGAGCGGCTTCCGCTCCGCTCTGACTCGCACTATCAATAACTACATCCGGGCGAACAACCTGGTGAAGAACGAGAAAGTGGCGCCGTCCGGTGAGGATATGCGGGAGGGGCTCACGGCCATTATGAGTCTGAAGCTGCTGGACCCTCAGTTCGAGGGCCAGACTAAGACGAAGCTCGGTAACAGCGAGGTCGCCGGCATCGTGGAGTCAATCGTGAACGAACAACTGGGTGTCTTTCTTGAGGAGAATCCCCGCGATGCTCGGCGGGTTGTGGAGAAGGTCTTATTGTCCGCCAGGGCAAGGGATGCGGCGAGGAAGGCACGCGACTTAACGCGGCGAAAAGGGGCCTTGGACAGCGGCTCGCTGCCCGGCAAACTGGCTGATTGTGCCGAGAAGGACCCGGCGCTGTGTGAGTTGTACATCGTCGAGGGGGACTCGGCGGGGGGGTCCGCCAAACAAGGGAGAGACCGGCGGTTTCAGGCAATTCTGCCGGTGAGAGGCAAACTCCTCAACGTGGAGAAAGCTCGCATTGACAAAATCCTGAAGAACCAGGAAATCCTCACCATGATCATGGCCATAGGGACCGGCGTGGGCGACGAGGAGTTCGACATCAGTAAAGCTCGCTATGGGAAGATCATCCTTATGACGGACGCCGACGTGGACGGTCTCCACATTCGGACATTGCTGCTGACCTTTTTCTATCGGCAGATGCCGGAGTTGGTGAAAAAGGGGTACATCCACATCGCTCAGCCTCCCTTGTATGGCGTGAAGGTGGGCAAAAAGCAGGTGTACGTCCAGGATGACGGGCAGATGGACTCTTTCCTCCTCCAGAACGGGATGGATGGGCTGCGAGTGGTCAGGGTCAGTGGCCAAAAGGAGCTCACTCGCCACCAACTGGAAAAGACCGTGGCCGAGATTGTGAAAGCGGAGAACTTGTTATCCGCGATTTCTCGCAAAGGGATAGACGTCCGTCAGTACCTGGACTCCCGGAAGGAGACAGGCAAGCTTCCGCTTTACAAGGTCGCTGTAAATGGAGACGAGCGGTTCGTTTTCTCCGACGAAGAATTGCGCGACGTGGTGGCGGCCGTAGAGGAACAACGGGGGGGTGAAACAGTGATGTTGTCGGACGAAGAGAATGGAGCAGCCAGCGGCGAGACCGGGATCAAGGTGGCGGAGCTTTTCGAGTCCCGGGAAATGGAGAAAGTGATCAGATCTTTGTCCAAGGTTGGAGTGGATATTAAGCATTTCTTCGAGGCGAAGCGCCCCACGTATTGCCTGACTCACGGAGACGGGGTCACGGAAGTGCGCTCGCTGAAGGAGCTTGTGGAGACGATCCGAAAGCTTGGGCGGAAGGGAATCACACTCCAACGGTACAAGGGGCTCGGGGAAATGAATCCAGAGCAGTTATGGGAAACGACGATGGACCCGGAGAAAAGGGTCATTCTCAAGATTGTCCTTGAGGATGCCGTGGCTGCCGAAGAGACATTCTCCATGCTCATGGGCACAGAGGTGGCGCCGCGGAAGGGCTTCATAGAGCAGAGCGCCCGATGGGTGAGGAATCTCGATGTCTGACGGAGGCGCCACGAGGCAGGGGTGTCTTGCGGACTGTATCTTCCTCAGGGGAGCTGACCTTTGCGCTGCGGCAGGTCAGTGCCGCACTCGTATCTCACCGACTTTACATAGTATTTCGCACCGGGGCTGGTAGCGATGTCTACTAAGACGTTCCCTTCGCTTCGCAGAAAAGCGTCCGCACCCTTTTCCTCCAGAACCCAGGGGATTGTGACGTCGTTCGGAGACTCAAGGTAGCTGGCATTCGGGAGGACCAGGTTGAATTCGATGGACTCTTCCCCGACAAGGCGGGATTGCAGAATGCGCCCCGTGGCACTCGTAATATCGGGCAGTTCCGTCAGATGGAACTCGGTCAGAAGGTTCTCGACTCGGAACAGAAGGTTTCCCGGGGCGTACATAAACACCTTGAGCCGGAAGCGGGGAGAGGAGTTCTGATAAGTCATCAACGGCTTGACATGGGAAATCGGGACCAACCTGGAGCGCCGCTGCTGGCAGCCGCAGTAGGTGGCGATCACCAGTATCAGGAAAAGGGGGGCGAATGGACCGCAGAGCCTCCTCAGGTTTTTGCCTATCATTATTCGCAACCCGTTCTGAGAGGGAGAGGACAGTCGAATGTTCAGCGGTCCCTCAGTCTACCGTGTTGATCTGTCCGCGTCAAGGCCGGGTGACCGCTGGGGGTTAACCAGGCTATGGCTAATCCGTGGCCTCACGGTTGGTTGGAGAGACAAATGCACCACCCACAGCTTTTGATGAAGAGGCGCACCCTCGACGCAATAGAAAAGCCGAGGATTCCCAGGGGTTTCATTCTGCGGACGTACCAGGAGGGGGATGACCCACGCTGGGCGGACATCATCGCAAGAGCCTTTCAGACCGAATGTTCTGCAAGCGTCTTCAGGAGAGAAATGGCAGACCACCAGGGATTCCAGCCGGAAAGAGTTTTCTTCCTACTCCACGAGGGACAGCCTGTCGGGACGGCTACGGCATGGTTCAAGCCGGAGCTTGGACCGCGGTCAGGGTACGTCCACATGGTGGCTGTCGTACCGGAACATACGGGCAAGGGCCTGGGAAAGGTCCTCACCACGGCCGTCCTGAGGTTTTTCAGGGAACAGGGGCTTCAGTCGGCATTCTTACACACGGATGATGAACGGCTCGCGGCAATCAGCACGTACCTGGAGCTGGGATTTGAGCCAGTTATTGAGGATGAACACATCCGACGGCGTTGGGTGGAGGTGTTCAGAGGGCTTAGCAAGCCGGACTTGTCGCACAGGTATTGCAGGGAGGAATGAGGAACTTCGTGCGACAGGGGGGACAAGCTCGGCGATGTGGTGGCGAAAAAACAGACTTTCAACTACGCCGGGGGAGGGGAGACGACGGAAACGACGCGATATTACTACAACCGTGCAACCATGCTCTGGTATCTGCCGACGCTTGATAAGACCCCCCGGCGCACACGTAAGAGAGGCTCTCATGGGTTCTGAAGTTGGCTTTGGCGCACTCGGAGAGCGATCAGGCGCAACACCTTCTAATGCGATCACTGTAAAGCGGCCGAATTCATGGTGAATTTTTCCGAAAAAGGGGCTTGACAGGGGGCCGTCTGCGTGCGATATTCAATACAATTAAATGTCTTGAATCTTTTACCGAGTGGGAAAACAGACTCCAGCGCTTTTACGGGAATTTCTTAGTCCTATTGCTCGCTAGTGTCCTCCTCTCATTTCATCGAGGGGCAAGTGATGGTGAGGTCGTCCAGAGCAAAAACCGTCTACCGCCGAGACGGCTCCTACCATTTCTGTGCTTCCATTTCCTGCTTCACCCCACCCTGTCAAACTAACCAAGGGCGTAACCCATCCCATTGTTCAAGGAGAAGGTCATCATGGCTCTGATAAGGATCACCAAGAGGGTTGCAATCGTTTTGTGCTGTGGAGCGGTTGTTCTGTTGGGCGTTTGTGTGTTGAAGGGAGGCCGCTCGGTAAGCCACGAGCGGAGCGAGGTTCTGGGTGAGTCCCCTCCGGAAGTGAGGGTTCTTGTGGAACATGATCCAGAAGAGATCGTGGAGCTGAGGGACCGGAACACGCGCGTGTATAAGGTCATTCGCGAGGTGCAGGTCATGGACCCGGTCACCCGAGAGGTAAGGATTGAACAAGTTGAAAGCCGCATAATCGAGAAGGCGAACAACCTGTGTTATCGGGATGAATGGGGCAGTTTCGTGCCTTCTGTTGCGGAGTTTGAAACAGTTTCAGGAGGTTTCGTGGCTGATCGCAACAACTTCGGCCTGGGAGTGGGCGAGAGCCTGGCGCAAGGTCTGACAGCGACTTTTGACCAGGTTCCGGTTACGATGAGACCGGCGTATCTCGTGTTGTTTGACGGAGCACGGGCGCTGACCCTCGCTAACGCTGACCCAGGCACATTGGGGCAACTGGATGTCAACGACCCTTCTGTCGTCAGGTTCCCCAGGGCATTCGGCGATCTGGCAGATTTGGAGTACATCGTCCGCAAAGGAGGCTATCACCAGAACGTCGTGATTCACAGGCCGATTGCCTTGCCGGCGGGCTTCGACCCTGACGAGTCTCAGATCCTGGTCTACAGTGAGATCAGCTACGACGATCTTGTCTCCAACCGGGGTGTCAAGGCAAGCAACATCAACGGGGAGATCGACCTATCTACTTGGAACAGCGCTTCGGCACTCTCCGAAGAGCAGATTGCGTTTCAGGCAATTTCGCCGGAAGGGAGAGCGGTTCATCTATTCTCTTTTGGGGAATCCGAGGTGTGGGACAGTGCACCTGATCCGGAGGAAGAGAAAAGAACCATGGCGGGCAAGCAGCTTTTCCGGAGCGAGGAAAGGGTGACCTACCTCCTTGAAAGAGTTTATCATTCCTTTTTGAGCGATGCTCATTATCCCGTGGTCGTGGATTACGTGGTGGAAACGGGCAGCATGACTGAGGATGAGACCTGGACTCCACCGAACACTTACTACATTTCCGATGGCCTGACGGTCAGCGGGGCCACACTGACCATCCGTCCGGGCACGACGGTGAAATATGAAAACGGGGTGAACGCCTTTCTGAAGATACAGTCCAGCGGCTGCATCAAGGCGGAGGGGACGGCCTACGACTACATCACCTTTACCAGTAAGAAGGACGATTCCTCTGGTGAAGACCTGACGGACACGTCGACATCTGGTTCCAGAGGGGATTACAAGTACGGAATCTACCTGGCCCCGTCTGCCTCCACCAGTTGTGTGATCAAGTACTGTAAAATCGGCTATGCCTACTACGGCATTTTGAATTACATCATCAACAGCTCGTCGCTGGCTCCGATCGAGAACAACATCATCGCTCACTGCTACTATGGGCTTCATCTCTTCCGTCCCGCCCACGTGAACAACAACCTGATCACCGACTGCACCACGAGGGGGATCTACGCAGTCTACAATGCTTCGCCCTCCTATACAGCTAGGATATCCAACAACACTATTGACTCCTCCTCACGCGGAATCTACTGCTATCTCTCAACCTTGACAGCGAAGTACAACCTCTTCAGCAACTGCTACTATGCCGTCTACAGGCAGTATGGAACTGTAACTCTCAACTACAACGGCTACTACCACAACACCTATTCCAACGATGTCTATGGGTGCAGCAAAGGAGGTCACCACGTGACCCTCCCCGATGACGATTACCCGAACGACTCCCCATACGACACCTCGCCCCTCGGCGACTTCTATCTCAAAGACAGTTTCACGCAGTTGAAGAACAAGCCGAATCTCGACCCGGAAATGGGCTTTGACGGGTATGTCTATACCACCCAGAAACCGGACATCGCCCCCACCAGCATCAGCAGCAACACGACATGGACAAAGGTGGATTACGAGACGACCACCACCGTGGTTGACATCGGGTATCACCACAACCGGGTGGACAAGCTTCTTAATAACGCCAACACTACGGTGACCAGCGCCACGCTGACCATGACCAGCGGCGTCGCTGTGGCCATCAAAGGGTACAAATACCTGAGGATTTCGAGCAACGCCAAGCTGGTGTGCGAGGGTGACCCGTGGGAGGGGGGCCACAATGTTATAGCCAGAGACACCGCCGTGTCGGCAAAGATCGAATCACCTGCAGGTAGGTCGCAGAGCGCCGGATACGTCTGGCTGCTGTCAAACTCCAGCAATCAGTCGAGCATCCGATACACTCGCTTTCGCTGGCTGGGCTACGGGCTGCGCCCTACCATATCGCTGGCCGCGGGACACGAAATCGAACACAACTCGTTCGAGTTCAGTTACTACGGGTGTGTTCCGGTGGATTGCAGCAACACGTTCAAGAATAATCTTTACTACGGCAACCTGTACGGGCTAAGGGCCAACCTATTCACCACCAAGTCATACAACAACACGTTCGACTCAAACGATGTCGGAATATGGTTAGCCAGGTATTATCAACTCGAAAACGCTGAGGTGAAAGACAGCCTGTTCACGAACAACGGCCAGGGCATTCGTCGCACGGGCCCGTCCGGTGGGCTAACTACTGACTACAACGGGTTCCATGGGAACGGCGAGAATATTTGGGACGCTGAGGCATCCCAGGCCCTGGACATTGGGAGTAATTCTCTGGTGGTTGTGAGTTCGCCATACGATCCGGGGGTCTCGCCGACAGATTGGCATAGATTGGATCAGACGTGTCCGCTGATCAATGCAGGGTCGGTGCAGGCCAATTCCCGCGGACTGGACACATTCACCACCGACAAGGACGGAGAACCGGACGCGAACGAAGTGGACATCGGGTATCACTATCCTCTCGATACGGAGGATCCGGGCTGGACCAACTTCGACATCACCAACCAGTACTTTGACCGCACTCAGACAACCGCGACTATAAGCCTGACCTATACGGGCGGAAGCGGGAACTGGACGTTGACGATTATCATTCCGGCGGCGCCGGACAAAGTCTACACGGACTCCACCACCACTGTCAATCAGTCCTGGGACGGAACGGACGGCAACAATAACCCCGTGTCTGATGGGTCGTATACGTTCACCCTCGCGAGGACAGGCACGAGGACCATCACCGGCTTTCTGGTAGTGGACACCACGGATCCGAACATCCTAACGATTGACCATCCGGAAAGCGGTGAGACTGTCAGGGGGCATTAGACAGGCTTCCGTGGCGGGATTCGCGGACGACATCGTCATCAGAAGAAAGGTCACCGACATTATTTGCACCTTTTGTTCTGGCATTAGCCCTTGCGCGCCACAAGAGATACGGCTTAGCGCCGGCAAGGTGAGGCGAGATGCAGGGATAGCAACTGTTGAGACAATGATGAGAAAAGTTGTCGCATTGATGAAGAAAAGGAGCGCCGGGTAATAGGTTGACCTGACCCAGCACTCCGAGGGAGGAGGATAATCATGTTTGTGTCGCGGTTTTTCCGTTTTTGGATCTGCTTTCCAGTGCTTGTTCTCTCCGTCTGTGTGTGGCCCTTACGATTAGTCACTGCTTACTCGTCCTACGAAGAAGAGTGGAAACCGTACCAGGGGACCCCGGAGGAGTACCAGAGTGCCACCGGGGAGCCGATCGTGGTTGAGTCGGGGGTCCTGCGGGAACGACTTCTGGCCTACTCGTATCCCTCCAAGGGGATGTGGTTTAACTTCACCTACGAGTACAGGAGCGACCGGCATGATCAACTTGGCTCGCTGGGCTTGGGATTCCGGCACAACCATCAGATCGAGTTCAAGGATCATGAAACCAACAAATGGTGGCTCTGGCTCGGTCTGCAAAAGATCATGGTCAAGTACCAAGACAGTCAATACAAGACACCTAAACAAGTATTCATCAAGGTTGAAAAGCCAAGCGGGTGGCGCGTCACCACCAAGGACCATATCCAGTACGATTTCAACTCCGATGACAAGATCCAGACGATCAAGAATCTCCACAACAATTATTATTTCGAGTATTCTTACTACACGTATGGTAACAACGAACTCGTTGACAAGATCGTGGACAGCGCGGGGCGCTGGATCCGGTTCTACTACGGCACGGACGGCCTGCCCGACTACGTGTATTTCGACGACGACAAGGACACAGGCACGAACGTCGCGGCAGACTCCGGGGAGCTGAAGTTCGTTCAGTTCTCATACATCATCAACCAGAGGTTGTCGCAGGTCACAGACGAATCAGGCAAGACGACCACTTACGACTACCACCCCACCATCTACACAGCCCTGGTCAAAAAAGACCTGCCGCGGGAATCCGGGCAGCACTATCAGGTCAACTGGGGAATTGAGCCTGACCAAGACCTTTATGACCCCGTGATCTTCTACGATCACACCGATATGGGTGAATCGGGAGGCGATTACTATTTCTCAATAGATTTCGTCGATCGAACGGGGACTCCGCCCAACGACAAGACCGTTATTATCGAGGACTCCAACGGGCATCAGACAGAGTACACGTACGAATGGAGTTACTCAGGTGGTGACCCAGACTACGCGGGATACTTCCTTCGCAAAAAAGTTTACAAAGAACGTCTTGGGGAACATGAGTGGAAGGTTCTCAGGGTCTTGAAGCGGGTCTGGTTCAACTATTATACAGATCTGTGCACATATTATCGTATCCAGGACAACGAGACGGACTCGCTTGCAGACTACGTCATAGGCGTCCTCAAAACCTACGGCGATGATGGGAGGGGGAACCCGCAGACTATAACGGTCCGCCAGTTATACCAAGCCGAGCCTATTTCCGACTACGAGGACCTGACCATCGCTTACAATGACGACGACTATATCACTCAGATCACGGATGTCGAAGGGCTAAAGAGGTACTTTGAATACAACACCATTAACGGACTTGACATTGTCCTCAAAGAAACCTATATCAACAGCGCCGCTAACAAGAAGGACAGGGTGCAATGCTCGTACTATACGAGCGGCGACAGCATCAACCTCCTCAGGGGAATCACGGATCCCGAGGGAAACTACACGGAATTCACGTACGACAGCAACGGGCTCATGACTGAAGTTAGCCCGCCCATCCTCGGCAAGATGACCTACTCCTACACAAACACGCCGAGAATAGGGCTGCCTACTTCGGTGTCCTACCCAGTGGAAGATGGCTCCACCAAGACGGTGACCTTCACGTACAACAACTACGGTCAGGTGCTCACCATCGCGTGTCCCACAGTTCCGGATGAACTGGCCCGGTCAGTCGTCTTCTCGTACAACAATGCGGCCCAGCTCACGAAGCTGGAGCAGAAGTACGGCACCAATGTCGTGCGGAAAATCGAGTATGAATACGATCCGTACCTTAAGCTTCTGACAAAGGTTCTGGAAACACTGTCAACACCTCAGGATACTCAAGCGGAGTTCTCTTACGACCTGATGGGGAATCTGACCGACATCTGGGACGCTCTGGATCAAAAGACTGAATACACGTACGACGGGATCGATCGGGTCGTTACCAGGAAAATCGTCAAGACCGGTGGCGACAATCAGTGGTCCTACACGTATTATCCGGACAATAAACTCGCGAGCGTCACTGATCCTAATACCAAGGAGACGACTTACACCTACGGTTACAAACCCGACGGCCTGTACAAAAAGCTCAACGTGCTGAAGGAAATCGAGTACGATGACAGCTCCAAGACCGAGTTCACCTACAGGAAGAACCGCCAACTTCTTACCGCGACGAAATCCTCCGAGACAGTGACCTTTGCTTACGACAGCCTGGGCAGGGTCAGCAGCGTGGACGGGGTTATCGGGGGGACGCCGGACAGGGATACGGTCGAGTACCTTTACAGGCCGAACAGCAGCCTGCTTGCGTCGCTCAAATATAACCTCGGTAGCCAACAGCAGCTCAACTACTCCTACAACAGCCTCAACCAGCTCACAAAGATAGCCGACACCCTCAATTCCAAAATCACGGCTTACACGTATAGCGCCTTGACAGGCAATCTCCTTAAGACCACGCTTCCCAATGGCGCCACAGCCAATTACACTTACGACATTCTGGGGAGGCTTACGCGCTTGGCCAACATGGCCAGTCCGGATGACGTCCTCGATTCGTACTCCTATCGCTTCAATGACAAGGGACTCCGCGGCAGGGTGACCTATGGCGATGGGCGCTGTACGGATTTCGCGTACGACAGTCTCTACAGGCTGACGAAAGAGACCCAGAAGACAGCCCAGGGGAGCACCATCCACCAACTGGGCTATCTGGTTGACAAGGTGGGCAATCGCACAGACCTGAAGTACTATTATTCGCCCTATGGCGACAACGACTACAATAGCGTCAGTTACACCTATAACGATTGCAACCAGTTGATGTCGCTCTCCGGGACCGGCGGCGACAAGATCAACGTCACTGGAACTGTGGGAGACACGACCTCGGGAATCGAATCCGTCGTCGTGACGAACACCACCAACAGCTATCAGGTGACGGCTCAGGTCAGGGGCGGCTTCTTCATCGCACGGGGCCTTAAGCTGAACTCGCACAACAACTACCTGAAGGCCGAGGCCACCGACGAGGCGGGGAATGAAACGACCGTCCAAAATCATCTTGTTAAGTTGCGCAAGAGCTTCACCAATGGATTCGAGTACGATTACGACAACAATGGGAATCTGAAAGAGAGAGAAGATAAGGACGATGAGGAGACGACCTACTACTACTACAACCTCCAGAACCGCTTGGAGTTCGTGGATTATCCCTCCGGGTACGACGTGCAGTACTTCTACGATGCTCTGGGAAGCAAGTACATGGCCAAGTACGGGACCTATTCCGGGGAGACGCTGACCAACATCCAGACGAACCTCACGACGAAATACGTGTATGCGGGCGGGGTCGTCATAGCTGAGCTGGACAACAGTAACAATCTCAAGAAGGAGTATGTCCGCGGGCTGAGCCTTGGTGGAGGGATCGGGGGAATTCTGTACTGCAAGGACGACCATAGCGACTTCTACTACTATCATTATGACGGAAATGGTAATGTAACATCTATCACGGAGGACGATGGGGACGAAGTCGCCATCTACGAGTACGACGCCTTCGGCAACGTCCTGACCGAAGCAGGCTCTTTGGCAAATGAATTCAAGTTCTCCACGAAGCAGGCGGACAAACGCGGGCGGCTCATTGACTTCGGCTTCCGCTGGTACGACCCTGAGATCGGCAGGTCGACGCAGAGGGATCCTCTCGGCGTGGCAGGCGGCCTGAACCTGTACGCGTACTGCGATTCCAATCCGGTCAACTTTCTTGACCGTTGGGGTTTGCAGGTCTTGATGCTTACCCCTGACGTTTTCGGGGTCGGTGGAGGCCCTCACCGCGGAGGCAAACGGGAACCCGGTCCAGAACCTGTTTTTGACGATGACTACTGGTTCCCGTGGGATCCACTTCCAAAGTTGCCCTCGGTTCATCACGACCCTTATCCCGGGCTGGACGGAGGGACAATGGTCTTGCAGCCTGATGGATCGGTGAGGTCAATACCGGATCCTAAGCCTCCGAAGCCGAAGCCTAAGTCGTTGACGGAGTTTTGGGAAGATGTTGGAGACTGGTTCAGTGAGACCGGCGTGCCCGCTCTTCTCAAGGGGGCTGCGCTAGCCCTGGAGAAAGCGGGCGAGAGAGCCCTGGCGACGGTTTTGACTACAGTTGTGGCAGTCTTCGAGCCAGAGTTGGAGAGATTCGTCATCATCGCAGGAGGTGCAGCAATTGGGGCCGAGATCGCGAACCGTTACTTCCCAGGCAGCCCTCACGCCACTCTAATCGGAGGAACAGTGGGAGCCCTGGCCACGGCACTCGGTATCGACATCGCCGCACAAGTGTGGTAGGACCACGGAGGGGAGGACATGGGCTTGATAACAGGCGGCCAGAGGAAAGCACTGGCATTGTTCTTCTTTGGCGTTGCCGTGTATTCCATAATTCGAACGGTATACGCTTACACTGTCAAGAGAACCCTGCCGCTTCTTGGCTTTCTCGCATTGCTTGCCTTGTTCAGTTCATGGTTATTCGGATCTGTGCTTTTTCTCCGCCCAAGACATCCTCGTGAGGGGGAGGCAGCGAGGAGACCCCCTGGGAGGGAGGTCGTCGCAGCAGTCGCTGGCGGTTTATTACTTGGCCTGTCGTGCCTCTACTTTTCGCTGGGGGCACCAGGGGTGGCTATTGGCCTGAGGTTCTTCATGTTCTTCGGATTTGTGTTCTTCTCGTGGGGAGCTTTCACATACCTCCGGCGTGTGCGGCGCGAACGGCAACGGGAGGCGCAGACGGAGGAGGAACCGGAGGACTCGTCATCTGGCAAAGCTTGATGGTTGAGTTACTCCGCCGAGGCGGAAGCACCAACTCTCTCTCTGGCCTGTCGACCACGGGGAACAGTTGTCCTTGGTCCGTCAGTGCCCCAGCGTGCCAGATTGTCAGTAGGAAGACGCATGCATATTGATCTGAATCGGCACCCAGAGGACAATGGGAGGGCGAACCTCCGTCAGCGTGCAAAACACCTCTGGAAGGAAGGGAGGCACGAGGAGTCTAACGAGGTCTATTTTTCGCTCCTGGAGAATAAAGAGTTGGTCAAAGATTTGTACGAGGTGTACACCGACATCGCTGATAACTACGTGTATCTCGATCAGCACCAGGACTCAAAAAACTGGCTCGGAAAATGCCTCGAGCTTCCGGAGTCGCCGAACAGGCTGGCTCGGGCGCACGTCCAAATCGCTGTCTCTGAGTCCTACCTCGGGGACGGCGAAGCGGAGCGACAGCACTGCCTCGCGGCGCTTGGTCTCTTCGACAGGAAGAGCAAAGACTATGATCCCCAGAGTGAATGTCACATGTATGATATGCTCGGGAAGCTTTCGCTTCACGATGGTGAGGCAGCGACCGCCGAGAAGTACTTGAAGGAGGCAATCGCAATCCACGACGGGAACCTTAAAACGTGGAGGGAGTGGGGCGTGCCTCACTCGCCAGTTTACGCCTGGACCCTCGAGAAGCTTGCGGATGCCCTCCTCAGGCAAAAAAAGTTCGATGATTCGCTTCGGGTGGCGAAGCGTGCCGTGAAGTGCCAGGAGCGGACCAAGGATCTGAACTTCCTCCTGTACGGCCTGCTTGGTCACGCCTATTACGTAGGGAAGCACTTTGCCAAGGCCGCATCCTGCCTTGAGGAGGCGTTGAAAAACGCCGAGGACCGCTCGCAGGCAGCAGAGCAGTTCTATCTGCTCGGCCACAGTTATCACTCCCTGGGCGATCACGATAAGGCGCTGGACAACTATCTGGCTGCGCTCAATGGGGAGATAAGATTCGCTGAGGGGCCCGTGGAGCGCGCGGTGATATACCGTTACATCGCCATCCAGATGTATTTCCTTGGCCGCAGCAAAGAAGGGGATGAATGGTATCAGAAGGCGCGCACCGAGAGGGGCGACCCGACGGCACAGAGAGAGGCTATGGTGTGGCAAGCTTTTGGCCTTGCTCGCGGAGGCCAGGCAGAGCGAGCCGTGGACCTACTCCAGGAGTACGCTGAGGGTTGTGAAGACGAAGTTGAGAAAGCAGAGACACACTATGATATCGCCGTGATTTTCTGGAATGCGGGTAAGATGCGTATGTGTAAAGAATGGCTTGAGAAGTCCATCGCACTGCATCCTACAAAAGATGCAAAGAGGTTTCTGCGTCGGGTCATGCGCCTCTTGAAGTCTCAGGAGTAAGTACGCGCACCCAGGACGGCGAGGAGGGGGAGAGGCCCGAGGGGGTGCTTGAAGGGGGATCCCAAACTCGGTGTCAGGAGGTCTGTTCTTCCGCGGGCTCGGAGGAGTTTTCGTCTGGGCCTTGTTCGTCTTCCGGTTCGGTTTCGGCGGCGCTTTTGGCGACGTCCACGACCCTGTCGCCCTCTGACAGGGAGATGATCCTGACACCCTGGGTGTTCCTTCCAATGGCGCGGATCTGGGAGACCGGCGTCCGTATCATCTTGCCTTGGGCAGTGATAAGGATAATGTCATTGGTCTCCCGCACGCTGAGGACGCTGACGACGAGGCCGTTGCGTTGCGAGGTCTTGATGGCGATGATTCCCTTGCCGCGTCGCCGCTGGGCCCGAAATTCTTCAAACGATGTGCGCTTCCCGTAGCCATTCTCGCAGATCACCAAGAGAGCGGACCGATCCTGGACGACCTCCATGCCGACGACGGCATCGCGATCTTTCCCGAGTGTGATGCCTTTCACTCCTCGTGTGGCTCGCCCCGTGGGACGGACATCCGACTCGTGAATTCGGATGGACTGCCCACGTCGAGTCACGAGGACGACCTCGTCGTGCCCACTGGTGAGTTTGACGTCTATCAGGCTGTCGTCTGGGTCTATGCGAATGGCGATGATTCCGCCGCTTCGTGGGTTAGAGAAGGCCGAAAGCGGCGTTTTCTTGAGGATGCCCTTTTGCGTGGCCATGATCAGATTTTGCTCTCCGTCGAAGTCTTTCACCCGGATGAGGGCCGCGACCTTCTCGCCAGTCGCCATTTGCAGCAGATTGACAATGGCTTTTCCGCGAGCGGTGCGGCCGGCTGCGGGCACCGCATAGACCTTCATCCAGTGACATTGCCCTTTCGATGTGAAGAATAGGAGATAGTCGTGGGTGGAGGCGGTGAAGAGATGCCTGACGAAATCTTCCTGCCGGGTGACCATCCCTGAGACGCCTTTGCCTCCTCGGTGCTGTTTTCGATACGTGGCGACAGGAACTCTCTTGATGTAGCCGGCGTGGCTGATGGTGATGATACATCCCTCGTTGGCGATGAGGTCTTCGACCTGCAACTCGTCCTCAGCCGGAATAATATCGGTCCTACGAATGTCGGCGTATCGCTTCTTGAGGTCGTTCAGCTCCTCTTTGATCAATTGCTTGACAAGCTGGGGACTTCTCAGAACCGACTTCAGATAGGCGATTTTCTTCAACAGCTCCTTATATTCGGTTTCGACCTTCTCCCTCTCAAGCCCCGTGAGCTGGTAAAGGCGCATGTCGAGGATGGCGTCGGCCTGGCGTTCGCTGAACTTGAAGGTGTTTATGAGCTTTTCGCGGGCGGCCTGTCGGTCTTTAGAGGAGCGGATGGCCCGCACGATTTTATCGAGATTGTCGAGAGCAATCTTGAAGCCTTCGAGGATGTGTGCCCTGGCTTCGGCTTTGTCGAGCTGGTATTGGGTTCGGCGGACAATCACTTCTTTGCGATGGTCAAGGTAGCAGGTCAGGAGGCTCTTCAGGCCCATGGTGCGGGGCTCACCGTTGTCCAGCGCCAGGAGGATCGCCCCGAACGTCTTCTGCATCTCCGTGTGCTTGTAGAGCTGGTTCACGACGACGTGGGCGTTCTCACCCCGTTTCAGCTCGACAATGATCCGCATGCCCTCTTTGTCAGATTCGTCACGAAGGTCGGAGATACCGGTAATGATCTTGCTGTTGACCAGATGAGCGATGTTGTTGATCAGGTTGGTCTTATCAACCTGATAGGGAATCTCGGTGATGACGATGAACTCCTTGCCGCTCTTGGTCGGCTCGATGCCTGTTCTCGCCCGACAGATAATACGTCCTTTTCCCATCAGGTAGGCCAGTTTGATGCCGTAGGTACCGCAGATCACGCCGCCGGTGGGAAAATCGGGACCCGGGATGACTTCCATCAGCTTGTCGAGGGGAACCTCCGGATCATCTATCATGAGCTCGAGGGCATCCACCACCTCACCGACGTTATGCGGCGGGATGTTGGAGGCCATGCCCACGGCAATCCCGGAGCAGCCGTTGCAGATGAGGTTGGGGAATCGGCCGGGGAGGACGGTCGGTTCGCGAAGCGTCTCGTCGTAATTCGGTGCGAAGTCAACGGTCTGTTGATCTATGTCGGCCAGCAGCTCCATGGCCGGGTGGGCGAGTCTGGCTTCCGTATATCGCATGGCCGCGGGAGGATCGCCGTCAACGGACCCGAAATTCCCCTGCCCATCAACCATAGGGTAGCGCATAACGAAGTCCTGCGCCATTCTCACCAGAGTCGGATAGACGACACCCTCTCCGTGAGGGTGGTAGTTGCCGGAGGTATCGCCTGCGATTTTGGCGCACTTACGGTACTTGCTGGTGGGGCTGAGATGGAGGTCTCTCATGGCGTAGAGGATGCGCCGCTGGGAGGGCTTCAGTCCGTCACGAGCGTCGGGGAGCGCCCTCTGGATGATGACGCTCAACGCGTACGTCGCGAAGGACTCCTTCATCTCATCTTCTATGTTTCGCGGAGTGATCTTCTCATGCAGGGTGTACATACACTCCTCCTTTGTCCGTGGAAATCAGCGAAGAAAGTATAAAGAAAATCCGCTTCCCCGTCAAGAAAAACGTTCGGAGGAGGATGGTTGTTCTCACGCCAAGACGCCAAGGGCGCCAAGGGGAGTTCGGTGACTGCCGCCCAAGGTGGGGCGGCAGAGAAGCGGAAGAGGGACTCGCACAGATCGCGCAGGGTGCGGAGAGGAGTTAGGTCTCGCTTTGGGTCTTCGCGTCTTTGCGAGAGGGGTGCAAAGGGGGTAGCCGTCTTGCCAGGATGGTTGTTCTCTCGCCAAGACGCCAAGGGCGCCAAGGGGAGTTCGGTGACTGCCGCCCAAGGTGGAGCGGCAGAGAAGCGGAAGAAGGACTCGCACAAGTCGCGGAGGGTGCGGAGAGGAGTTAGGTCTCGCTTCGCGTCGCTGGCCGCAGCACGTTGTCCACACCAGGGCATCAGAGCGGTCGCGGTCATTTCCCTGAATTCCGCTCGCGCACGCGGGCAGGCTTCGCGTCTTTGCGAGAGAGGTGCACAGGAGGTAGCCGTTTTGCCAGGATGGTTGTTCTCTCGCCAAGACGCCAAGGGCGCCAAGGGGAGTTCGGTGACTGCCGCCCAGGACTGAGGGACTGCCATTTCTAAAAAAAGGGGGGACCCCCCGAAAAGTTGGGATTTTGGGGCGATTTGAGCACGAAAAAATCCCAACCTGGTTGGGAAAAGATGGAAGAGGAACCGCGGAGAGCGGAGAGGGCGCAGAGAGGGCGGCCAGGATCGCCTCTCGCAAAGACGCAAAGAGCGCAGAGGGGGATGGGCTGAAAGTGCTGCGCACTGCAATGTGATTGGCAGATGAGCCGCAGATGAGCGCAGATGGACACGGATGGAGGAATAACCGTAGAGGACGCGGAGAGGGCGCAGAGAGGGCAGCCAGGATCGCCTCTCGCAAAGACGCAAAGAGCGCAAAGGAGGATGCGCTGAAAGTGCTGCGCACTGCAATGTGATTGGCAGATGAGCCGCAGATGAGCGCAGATGGACACGGATGGAGGAATAACCGTAGAGGACGCGGAGAGGGCGCAGAGAGGGCGGCCAGGATCGCCTCTCGCAAAGACGCAAAGAGCGCAAAGGAAGATGAGCCGCAGATGAATGCAGATGGACACGGATGGAGGAATAACCGCAGAGGACGCGGAGACCGCGGAGCGGGATGGGTTGTGTGCGTAAAAAAATAGGAGGGGGGCGAAAATTCGGGCCTTTTCGGGCCTTTTTTGGGTACGGAAATTGCACATAATGGACTGGAGGGGAGGGAGATGGGTTGAAATTCGCCGGTCGTGAAAAAGGCCCGAATAGGGGGTAACCACGGAGGGCGCGGAGAACGCAGAGGGGGACCTGGCGAGTCCATTTTGCTCGTTTTGTGGGCTTTTTGTGCACGAAAAGTGCTCATTTTTGTGTCGTAACTCCTTGCAAGAGAAGTGATAGCCTCCTTCCATTTAAACCCGAAAACGGGCGATTTTCCCGGTGTTTTCCAGTACTTTCTCGACGAGAAGGCATACTGGAATGCCCTCACGATTCCGCGAACCGCAGAGAACGCCGAAAAGGCAGAGGAAGAGGACTTCCCGGTCCTGCGGGAACTTCCAGAGCCTCCGTCTCCAAGTTTCTGGCACGATTATGGCATAAATACTGCCATTTGTCAAGACAAGTCGGCACGCGGCGTTTGAGGCCGTTTCCAGGCGGATGGGGGGGGCGGATTCTTGCGAGGGTGATGCAGGCTAGGTCGCGGGAGCAAGCGCCTTGGGTCTGGGGGGGCGGCCCCGTCGGTTCAATCCTGCAGGCTGGGATAGCAACTGCGCAGGTCGACCCAGAGATGGCGGAGCGCGAACGGAGTAGGGGGCACCTCTGGGCGGTCAAGGCGTTGGTTTAGCCTTGAGATTCTTCCCATGATGAGGCGCCCGCCGGAGGGATTGAGCGGAGGAAGACCTTTCTGGCCTGCGAAGGCGTTGACTTCGGCGAGGATTTTTGGCGGCGGCATATTTTGCAGGTAACCTATCATCGCACCTGATGGCGAACCTTTTCCATATGCGTGTTCCTCTGTGACGTAGCGGAGGATTCCGTCCGAGACGTATTGTCGATTCAGCGGGCGGTCTTTCTTCGGCGGCTTGCCGAGGCGTTTGCACTCTATCGTATAGTATTTGTAGGCCTTATCGGGATCCGGTTCCAGAGTATCCACGAGTTCGTACTGAAAGTCTGGCTTCTTCTTTACGCGAGGCGTCCGCACCGTGTCGCCGGCGACGGGTTGACTTTGGCCTTCCCATATCGGTGCCTTATCGAGGCCCTGATTTTGGCGCGACAATGTTCGGTCAGCATCCCTCAGGAGTGAGTTCATTCTAAAATTCAGGTCGGGCTCCTTGAGAGGCAGGGCGGTCTGCACCCGGAGGAGCTCGAGGGCGTAGGTCACGACGCCGAGCACGCGTTGCTCAAAATTTACCCAGAGTTTCTGTGGCGATGGGATTCGGCTTTTCGGCATCCGGCTCCATTCATCCGGCTTTGCGGTTCATTGCCTGCAGCAGTGTTGCCTCTGCATCCTCCCGGGCCCGGCTTCGCGTCCAAAGTCTATTTTCATTTCTTTTGATGATTATAATTTCTTCGGCCGTGACGGCGCGCACCAAACCGTCAATGAATATGTCCCGGGTCCCGAACGGCATCGTCAGACTGTCATCTAACTTGCGAAGAACTTCCTGCCAAGCGTCCTCTGCATTACCGTGCTGCTCGCTCGCGGGTTTGCCTTTTTCTTGGGCAGAAAACACGACCGCGAGCATGGAGCTTGCTTCCAGCGACCAATAGATCCTCCACATAAATTCTGTGTCGGGTTCCAGCTCTCGATTCCACAGTTTAAGGAATACCCTGATGTAGGCATTGACATTGTTTTGGTTCTGCGAATCCCGACGTTCGTGGGCATGGAGGTCTGCATATCTCCCGGAATTCCTGATCGGGCGGCTTCGGAGCACGGGCACATGAGCGCGGCTTTTTTCGGCGAGGTACAAATACTCAAGGTCCGTGGAGCACAAATCGTTGATCAAGTCCCTCTGGGATTCGGTGAGTTCATAGAGATCGTAGACAGCCTCGTCCAACTGCTCCTCGAGTTTCGCCAAGGTCGGTTCACCATTAGCCGTGTCGGCTCGGGCTTGCTCCAAAATGCCGTGACGGCGAGGTGCCCAAGATCTCAGCCGGTCGACGATTCGGATTATGCGGGCCCTCAGGACCTGGTCGGTAGGAAAACGTATTGGTAAACGCAAAAGCTCCTCCTGGTGGATTTCATCGTGCCAGACGCCCCACGAGCCACTTGTGAGAAAGAGGTAGTATCGGGCCAATGATGACCACAGGATGCCGAGGACGCATTTGTAACGCCATTCCTTGGGGTCCGCCAGCTTTATCCCGTGGATTGAGCTGCGGAAGGCGAACCTCTGGGACTCAAGCCGAGCGACTATCTGTCCCTTAGGTGTAGTCCTTTCAGTGATGCCGCGTTTGACCAAGAGTCGGGTGCCTTCGTAGATCTCCTCTATTCCCATCCGCTCGACCCGCTCCGGGACCGGCACGAGGCTGCCCAGATCCAAGGGGCCGTATCTCCCGAAGCCCTTAACTGGCAGCTCGTTGTATTTCATGAGCCAGCCGGAGGGGTTTTCTTGGCTGGCCTTTTTGAACCCCTGCCCAACAAGGCCCCGGTTCGTGAATTCCGACAGGGGAGGATTCATTTCGAGGCACTGTATGAGGTCTGCATCCCGGTGGCTTCCCCACCAGTAGACCTTCCACAGCCTATGGTCTCTGGCGGCGTCGGTTTGTCTCAGAAGCCTCAGGTCGTTTTTGGTGAAAACGGCTATTTGTAGTGACTCAACGCTGGCGCTGCGCTTTGCTGACCAGTAGTGGATCAACTGTGTTAGGTCTTGCCCATTGCGTTTTCTGAATACGACGGCCGCGAAGGGAGCGATGGACCTGTGGAAGAACACGGTTCTGGCATGCACGAAATTGAACACCGACTCCAGGACGACGTTGGACAGCCACTCCTCCCTGAATGTGACACTCTTGGGGCCGTGTTTGTACAACACGCCGGTAGAAACAAGCATGCCGCAGATGCCGCCAGGGGATAAGAAATCTAAGGCCCTCCATAGGAACGTTTGAGACGGTTCCTTATAACCCACTGGGTAGCCCTTTTTGTCGCACCACTCCAGCGCTGCCCTGTTTGCCTCCGCGGCACGCAGATCTCGGGAACTGGGCGCGCCCCATGGAGGATTTGCTACGACTATGTCCGCGGTCCCACTCGAAAAGCGCTTTTTGACGTGCACATCCTGAACCTTGGACTCCACATCGAATGCGTTGGCAGCCAACAGGATGTCCAGCGACGATTTATCGGGCGCATTCTCGTTGGCAATCAAGCGGGGCAATCGGTTCCCCTTATCAATCTGCTCTAAGATGTCGGAGCGTTCAAGATAGTGGAGCATGGCGAGGTAAAGGCTAAACGCAGCCACGCGTATGGCCTCACCATTTATATCAATACCTGCGATTTGGTCGCGCAATATACGGCGCAGTTGAGCGAAAGTCAAGCGGCGGCCCTGTTGGTGGGCGCGATATCTGACAATTCGTCTGAAGGCTTCGACCAGGAAGATCCCGGATCCACAGGCCGGGTCCAGTACCCGCGGCGCATCGGCCAACGTTGCGGGAGTCAGAACCTGCGACAATAAGAACTCCACGAGGGCTGGGGGAGTGTAGTAGGTCCCCTGAGATCTGTTTTCTCGGCCGGCGGCAGTGTAGAATTCTTCGTAGATGCTGCTTATGAGTTCGATCGGGATGATATTGAAACGATAGGCGAAGAAGAAGAGCTTCTGTTGACGTTGCGTATCGCCGCGCAAAAAACCCTGAAGGAGCGAAAGCTGTTCTTGTTGGACAGTGTGCTCTTCGTTGGGATCTTCGGGAAACATGTCGCCGTTGAAGTCCTGGGCTAACTTGCGGAACAGTGCATATGTGAATTTCTTGTTCTCGAGGACGCGCGGATAAAGAAGCCCTTCCATCTCAGCTTCAATATCCGGCTTGGCGGGCCCCTGATCCAACAAGGAGCGCCACGCGCCGTTTTCACCCGCCACGTCATAGAAGTATTGGCGCGTAAGGATGTTTCGGTCCTCGAGGTAGCGGATGAAGATTGAGCGGCCGATAAGCGCATGAGCGTATTTGCGGTTCTCGTCGCTTAGCCCCTTTTCCATTAGAGCGGCGCGGGTTGTCTTTAGGTCTTGGATGAGAGCCCTGTCGGCGCGCTTTCCGGGATCGCCAAACCTCTTCTCTTCGAAGAGACGACCTGTCTGCAGTTGGTCTATGCGGAATGCTTTTAGAGCCTCGGCAACGTCGGCGGTGCTTCTCGCTGTGGCCAGCGCAGCCGTACTCTGCCAGTCTTTTGGTGTTCGGGCAGGCTCTTGTGAGAGATCATACGCAGCCAGCTCGCCGGGCTTTGCGAGGAATAAGAGGCGCGGGCGCGCCATACACCATATCTTGTTGTACAGGCGGCGCAAGACATCAGCATCACCCGTATCGCAGCGGGCGAACACGATGACAGGGTTGTTTTTCACAAACAGGACCGCTTCTGCATCCACCTGGCTGGCAAGGGTGAGCCAATCCCCCTTCTCGACCCAGTCCGTTGGGTCTACGGCAGCTGGGCTAACGTCGGTGCGACATAGGTCGCCTGTCTTGTCGTAGCCCAAATCCGTGTACGCGGCTTCGAGTAAGGCGTTGGAACTCTTGGTATTCACGGCCCACCAGCGTGTTTCGAAGATTCAGCGACAGAACCAAAAACGGCGCTCGGCGACGAACATCCAGGCTCGCCTATAGTCTATCGCGCCCTGGCGTGCCCGTCAACATCATCGCGGGGACGTGTCCGCTTGCTTTCGAAGACGCGCCAGGTTGTATGGTATGGCGCCCGGGGCGCTACCGTCGCTGGGGGCGGCGGGAGAGGCGGGGGTTGGCAATTTCGGATTTCAGATTTCGGATTTGGGGGTTAGGAGGGAGGAGGGTTCTCGCAAAGACGCCAAGACGGAAAAGTCGGATTGCGGAGGTTGGGGTTCGCCGTTCGGTTCTGACAAGATCACAGGATGGGCAGGACGTACCGATTTCGGATTTCGGATTTCGGATTGGGGATGTGGGTTTTGACAAGATCACAGGATGGGCAGGACGGACGGATTTCGGATTGCAGATTTCGGATTTGGGAGTCGAGGTTCGGGCGAAGGTGACTCCCGGACAGCCTGTATGTTGCTTTGTGCAGTCCGAAATGGCTGGAACGGTGCTGTCACAAGGCGCGCTTAGTGCTCCGAAACGACAGTTCGATGACGTATTCGATTATGGCTGAAGCCCCTGGTCGAGAAGCCCGGCTAAAGCCGGCTGTCAGGGAGAACCATGTCCCCCTTGACCACCGACTGAAGCCGGTGTATAAAGGTCATGCCGGCTGAAGCCCGGCAATTAGGGAGTTCTCGTGCGCCGATTCCCAAAGGCCCTGTGCCGGAACGACCAAGAAAAGCCGCCTCCCGACTTTTGCCCCAGTACGCGAGCAGCGTGCGAGCTTTTATTGGAAAAAGGCCGCCATAATTCGTCATCGTATTTTCGAACACGTGTACTAAGGTCCCGCACTCCAAAGGTCTTTGCGTCGCCTGACACAGACAACCTCGTGGTTCCTCAACGCACCTGCGCCCATGACGGAGGGATTACGTTTTGGGGCCCTGCGCTTCTCGGCGGACGAACGGGACGCCAGAGCCGAGGGAATCACTCGATAATGATGCCGGCGTAGCCGACGACGTAGCTGTAGTCGCCCGTGGTGTCGTAGCTGGTGGTGTAGGAGACGAGGCGGCCCCTCTCGGCTCCCAGAAGTCTCGACCCGGTTATGGTGGCGGCAACCGGCGCCGGGCCGCACATGGTGATCCGCTCCTCCCTGACCACGCGGAGAAGTTTTTCTGCGTCAAGCTCGAGAATCGCGTCAATGGCCATCATATCTCGCTTGCGAACTTCCTCCTGCCTGGGGGGATTGGATCGCTCCGTGTGGGACATGTCGGTGCTGGCGACGATGAGAATGTCTTTGCCGGCGTTGCGGATGGTTTCGGCGAGGGCTTTGCCGAGCGCCTCAAGCATCGTCTCGTTCTGGGTAGAGATGGCGATAGGCACAATCTGCACATCGGGATTCAGATACTGGAGAAACGGAACTTCTACTTCGAGAGAATGCTCGCTTTCATGCGCAGCGGCATCTTCCTCGAGGACATCGCAAGCCTTCTTCAACGCAGCCGCAATCTCGGAGTCAATCGGAACCTCGCCGAGCGGCGTATCCCATGCTCCCTCGCTCATGATGGCGAAATCGCTCCCCGCACCCCAGTGATTCGGACCGAGAATGATCGCCGTACCGGGCACCTCGACCTCCGAGAACACGGCCCCGGCCGTTCTGCCTGAGAAATCGTACCCTGCGTGTGGCGCGACGACGGCAATCGCCCTTTTGCGATCCTTCGGTGAAATGAATCTGTCGAGCTGCTTCTTGAGAGCGAATTGACTGGCTGGATAGAATCTGCCTGAAGCTGCGGGTCTCCTGATCATGGTCCAAACCCTCCCCTGCGTATGGCTGGTGCAAACTTGTGGCAATTAGCCGCTGGCTGCTTCTCGAAGGAGGCGAGTCAATAGTTATCGTCTAAAAAACAGAGTGCACAAGGCTGACCGTTCTATTTCCGAGGGAGCCGAAAAGCGCACGCCGACTTACACCCCCATACGTTTTTTCGTTGACAATAGCCACGGATGATTATATTCATTTATAGATGTTAGTGCAAGGGTCAAAGGCGGCGTAGCCAAGTGGTTAAGGCGAGGGATTGCAAATCCTTTATTCTCCGGTTCGAGTCCGGACGCCGCCTGTTTTGTTTCTCATTCAAAATCAGCCCATTACGCCCGCGAAAGGGGGTTGAATTTTAATCTGCGCGCTTTCGCCAGCCGCTGCATCTTTTCGGAGTGATCCTGCAACGTTAGTGCTCTGATTCATAAATTCGGTGACGTATTTTCCGACAGGATTACAGGATTGTCCGGATTTGTCTGATGCTGCTCTGCAGCATCCTGAGTATCCTGTTATCCTGTCAAAAGCAGCGTCCCATACAGTTCGATACGCTACCGTATTTACGAGTTGGTGTACTTAGTGCTCCGATTCGTAAGTTCGATGACGTATTCGATTATGGCTGAAGCCCTTGGTCGAGAAGCCCGGCTGAAGCCGGCTCAGGGGAGAATACGGGCGCGCTTTGTGACCACCGACTGAAGCCGGTGGCTAAAGGTCATGCCGGCTAAAGCCCGGCAGGCATGGGACCTTTTCGCGCTTGCCGGCCGCCTCCCAACTTTTGCCCCAGTACGCGAGTAGCGTGCGAGCTTTTGTTGGAGAAAGGCGGCCGTAATTCGTCATCGTATTTCCGAAGGCGTGTACTTAGCTTATACAAGGTCCCCGATGCGACACCCGAGAACTGATGTCCGCAATGCACACATTGTCCCAGCATCAGGCAGGGGCTGTTACAGTCCAGAACCGGGTATTGATGCCCGCCCACTTCAACAGTCGCTCGGAAGTTTCCGTATTTAACTTTACCGCACAGTCCTAAACACTCAGGCGAAAACCCCATGATTTCGGAACGTTCTGTGATCAGTTTGGTGGTGGGCCCCTGACCAGATCAGGCGACCGACAGACTATCATCGGACAGGTGGTATTGCCACCTACGGAATATGAGCGCGAAAAAGGACTGTCACTACCCCGAAGCTGGAAAGGAAGGACCCCATTGAGGAGGAGATAAGAATGGCGCACCCGGCGGGATTCGAACCCACGACACCAGGATCCGGAATCCTGTGCTCTATCCAGACTGAGCTACGGGCGCGCCTCTATAAACGCTCGTCGAGCCAAGAGGTATGAATAAGTGCCTCACCGGTCCTCTGTAGCCAGGACGCCATTTGTGACATATCGTCACAATTGTTCGTTGCCTTGCCTGGCTTTTCTGCCTGTCCCCTTTTCGATTAGCCTACCAAAAAGCCTGACTCTCCACAAGCTGTTTTTCACCATGGGTGTGGCTCTGTTTCAGTGGCGGAGGTTGCGGCTCGCTATCTATAGCCAGGTGGGCGACTTTTCTATCTCGGCCTTTCAGGCCTTGACATATGGGCGTCGTAGGTTACCCGGAGCGTTGCCCCGGGCTATCCCGCCGCAGGCGGAATAGCGCCGGCATGGCAGAAAAACCGAGCCACACCGCCTCGGACACCATCGAAATAGAGCCGCACGGACGACGAGAATGCGCTTGACCCGCAGGGCCAGTCCGTGTACCATGCCCCTGTAGTTATCTACGGGGGTTCCATATATGAGTAAAGTTATAGGTATACCCGAACTCCTCAGAAAAGCTGATGAGATCGAGCAAAGATATGCGGAGCTCCATCGGCGTTATCTGGAGCTGAGCAAACGAGTTGACGAGCTATCCACGTTCAGGGAGATCGGGCTGGCCATCAATTCTATTCTCGACTTCGACGAGGTTCTGGAGACCGTTATCTGGAAGGTTACCTCCCTTTTCGAGTCGGCCGCAGGGGTGATCTATTTGTTGGACTCGAGCAGTGACAGATTGGTTGCGAGGATCGCACGACACGACAACGAGCTGCGGCGGGCGGATGAGCTGGAGAACGAGAGTGTTGCCATCGGTGAAGGGCCTGTTGGGCAGGCGCTGGCCGAACGGCTGGGAACGATTGTGGAAGAGCCCAACGGATATTCCTCTCTTGTGGAGCCGCTCACTGCGAAACATGAGGGCATCGGCGTCATCAAGGTCTCGCGCGGAGACCCGCAGGGGCCTTTCGATCGCAACGACAGCAATCTCCTGAGCGTGATCAGCAGCCAGGTCGCCGTGGCGATTCATAACGCGAAGCTTTACTCCCTCGCCACGACGGACAGCCTGACGAATCTATATGTGCGAAGGTATTTCGACCTCAGGCTGAGGGAGGAATTCTTTGCGGCCCGCCGCTACAAGCAGCCGCTCTCCATTCTGATGATTGACATAGATCACTTCAAGAGTTTCAACGATCGGTACGGCCATCAGACCGGGGACTCCGTCCTGAAAGAGATCTCGCGGATCATCACCCAGAACTGTCGTCGGAGTGATGTGCCCTGCCGTTATGGCGGTGAGGAGATGGCCGTGATTCTGGCAGCGACAGGGCTGGAGGGCGCCGTCACCGTCGGCCAAAAGATCCGCCAACAGATCAGTCAAAGGGAATTCTCCTTTAACAGGGTTCAGGGCCTCAAGATAGCCGTGAGCGTCGGGGTAGCATCGTATCGCATCGGCATGCGAACCCCGGAGGAGTTGGTGGAAAGCGCCGACGCCGCCCTCTACAAAGCCAAAAGAAAAGGACGAAACAGGGTCATCCAAGCTGAGCCGGAGTGATTCCCACCCCACGGCGGCCCCGCCGGGGCGGGGTTTCGCCGGCCTTGCCAATCCTGCCTGCGACTAACGCGTGCCATAGGGATCCGCTGTCCCGTCCAGTGTCAATTTCCCTCATTATGCTATCTGAAGCTCGAGGGTCACGATCTCCTTTCCTCCGACGGGAACGGGCACGCTGTTTCCGACGGAGACTTCGAGTGGCTTGAGGCGTGTCTCGTCGAGGCGGACGAGATAAGCCTTTGCGATGGGACGGAAGAACCGCAGCTTGCTGTTGATCTTGCGGGATGTGGGATTGTAGAAGCGGACGATGATGCCCTTACTGAACTCCGACCTTTTGATGGCGGAGATGAGAAGGGTCGGCGGCTCAATTGACGCGAAGGAAAACTCGGCGGGGAGCGTCCCGCCGCCGGTCTCACAGAAATGGCCGAGCATGGGGCTTGTGAAACTCTGCCCGGCTTGCCACAGCTTCGCGTCTTCCCATGATCCCCGATGCGGCACAACGCTGTAGCGGAACGTCCATCTCCCGATCATTTGAGCACCCGGCGTCTGAATAGAGGGGCCAGCATTCTCCCTTCGTGTCTGAAGGTCGGGCCGGGATAGCCATCCGACGCTCCGAAAGAGAGTCTGGTAAAGAGTGATCCCGCCGGCCTGTCGACTGGCCTCGTACTCTGGCAAACCATCGTTCAATAGCGCGACCCCTCGCTTCCCGTCAGAGACGTCAACGAAGGTCTCAACGTGCTTCGTGGAAACAGGTGGCTGATAGTACCGCTTCGCGTAGTGGGGAATACGCAACGGCCTCCTGACGACGTCGAACTTGGACTCGGCGAAGGCAGAGAAGCTCCGGATGCCTGTCGGGAAACCGGCCCTTACTCTATGGTCCCTTGCGCGGTTTTCCACGGTCGTTTCGAAATCCACCCTCCGGACCCCGCGGTACAGCGTGACCATCGAGCGAATCGGCAAGGAGATCATTTGCCCGGAGCGCGCGGTCCGGTCCGGTTTGAGTCCGCGCGGGATGTTCAGCTCGACCTGCACTTGAACGGCCTGTTTATAAGGGGCTGGCTGTCTGACCGTCACACGGGCCTCCTTGCCCTTGCTTACAATCCGAACAGAGCGGTATGCCGGCAATGGCGAAAAGTCGTATTCATCACCCGCATCCTCCACATCCTCGAAGAAGTTTAAGCCCTTGTAACTGGCGCCCGTCTCCTTATCTCTCAGGTTCAGCGTGCCGTCTGCATTGGCGCCGATTTCGAAGAACTCATTTTCGATGGATGGTCGGGGGGAACAACGCTGCGAAGGAGGCTCTTTCTTCTCGCCCTTCACAAGCGTGTACACCCGGTAACCGCAAGCAGGCACATTCTCAGCCACGAAAGACAGGTTCAGCTCTCCGGCATCCGACCTTCTTTCGAGGGGGAGGTCCTCCAGACTGCCGGACCACTTGATGACTGCCGGAACCTTGGCCCCGGCGGGATCGCGAAGCTCCGGATTGAAGGGGATGTCGCGTTTCCTCATCGGAACGCACAGAGTCACCTCGCCGGAGTTAGGGAAACTCAAGGGATTGTAAACGAGGACGCTTTTCCCCGGAGCCGTCGTTACGCGCCGACCAATGTCGCTCAGGGCCTGGAGAGCGATGGTCTTGCCCACCTGCTGGACCCGACGAAACCTGTCCATATCTTCTTCATGAACCGCATCAACGCTGCATCCACCAATGTCGTCGTGAGGATGACACTTCAGCAGCTCCTTCCACCCGTGAAGGAGCCATTCTTCGGGATAATCTTCGCCCAGAGTCCAGGCAAAGGTGGACAGGGGCTCGGACAACTTCTCCAGGAGCACCTGCCCCGCTGCATTGGCCTGCTTGATGTACATTCGTGCAGAGAAAATGCCCGATAACAATCCCGTCTCCATTCCCTCGTGCAGTTCACCGGAAACGGATGCAACCGGTCCCGGATTCTCCCGGAGAGCGTTTACGAAGTCTTCGAAGGTACCTTGTATAAGAGTTGCCCGATCCTGGTTCTTGTTGACATAATCAATCATCTCAGGGACCTTTGGCTGGGCGGGGGCGTGATCACATCCGTTGTTTAACAGGAGAATCCGCACGGGACTTCTCCGCCTCTCCATGAGATCAATCAGCTTCTGAACTTGCTGAAGAGCGAGGTTGTAGTCCACCTCAGCCGTATCAATCGGCTTCCCTTCTGGAACACCCCATCCCCCCAGGTTGACGTACATGCCGGCTTGAAGGACCGCGTTCACGCAGGAGTCCTCATCGGGCCCTCTCCATTTGAAAACCAGTCCGGCCTGCCTCACCTTTTGACCCGAACCCCGAGAGAAAATCATGGAATCCATCCCGAACCCGTTCAGAATCTGCGGCATCTGAGAGATGTGGCCGAAGGGATCCGGAATGTAGCCCGCCTTCATCACTCTGCCGAAGTTCCTGGCAATCGTGTGGCCGATGAGCAGATTCCGAATCGTGGCCTCACCGCTCACGAGAAACTCATCGGGAAGCACGTACCACGGACCGATGGCCAGCTTGCCCTCCTTGACCAGGTTTCGGATGCGCCTTTCATTCTCGGGCCGAATCTGGAGATAATCCTCAAGCACGACCGTCTGCCCGTCGAAGGAAAACGCGCTGAACCGAGGGTTGGTGCGATAGATATTCAGGAGCCTATCGAACATCCTGACAAGCCTGATTCTGAATTCCTCGAAGGGAAGGTACCACCCTCTATCCCAATGGGTGTGAGGAACGACATAGGCGGTGTACTTGTGATCGGACGTGCTCTTGGACTTACTCGGTTTCATCTCCTCCCTCTGAAATTCTGTTCGAGTCTCCTTCACCTCGAAGAGGCTCCATCCACTGTCTGGCAAGTCGCTGCATCCGTGGCACACCAACGTACTCTCAGCGGTCTCTGCGAGGTCAGCCACCGTCGCGCCAGTTTACGGATTTTCCCATCTTGTGCAAGCGTTTCCTCTCCCCGCGGAACGGGCGGGCTATAAGACCAAGCCTGGGGAGACCATTAACTCGCAGCGCTGGAGAAATAGGTGTGCTTCCGTCACCGGGATGACAGGGCGGAGAGCTGAGAAAGCCTGACTCGAGGCGCTCGCGGCCTAAGCGTGCTGTATCCAGTGCCGGACTCCTTCTAAGACGCCAGCCGCGAAAGGCTCGTGCGCGTGATATATTCTGGGACCTCGCAGCTTCTTCAATTCCGCATGCGCATTTCCCACTACGATGCCAAGAAAGCCCTGTTCAAAAAGGGCCTTGTCATTTCCTGAGTCGCCGCAGACCATGACGCTGCCCGGTGGTATGCCCCACTGCGATGCCAGAAATGCGGCCGCCGTTCCTTTGTTCGCCGCCGCAGGCAGGAAATCGAGGTCGCGCTTTGAGCTGTAGACAATGGTGGCTTCAGTGGAGGCTTCGTTGGCTCTCTTCCAAAGTGCTTGAAGGTCCGCCGGGTCCGCGTCTGTGAGATAATAGCTCACCTTGAACGGAGATTGAAACTCCTCCGGTTGTAGCTCGAGTTCCGGGTGCTGAGAAAGCACCTCCCGAAGTTTCGCGGCGTCCCAGTTCCTGCTGATCTTTTCGTGCCACGCTTCCATCACCTCCCCGGATGGATAGAGCTGTATGTCGGTTCCGACCCCACCGATGATGGCATTGGGTTCAGGCAGCACACTCGTTAAGACTGACTCGACCACAGAATCGAAAAATCGTCCCGAGGCGTACACCAGCCCAAAGGGTTGCCGGTGCGCCTCGTGCCATTCGGCGAACCGCTCCAGGGCATTGTCGTCCCCGAGCATCGTTCCATCCACATCGCTTATAAGCAGGTTCCGCTTTGCCACTACTTATTCTGCTCCATGTTTGCAGGGCGTCCGCTTAACACCGCCCCCATCCGATGTCCAGACAGAATCCGCAAGATCTGTTGAGCAATCCCCATCCAGGTGAAGTTGGCGCGTGCTTTCTGCGACCCGAACTTCGCAAGCTGGTCCGCGATGCGAGGATACTGAAGCACACAATAAAGAGCATAACCGAACTCCTCAGGATCAAAGGGATTAGCGTAAAGAGCATCCAATCCCCATGTAATCCGTTGCCATAGGCCACCCTCCGTGGTGATCACCGTTGGCGTTCCGGAGGCCATCGCCTCCACCGCCGTCATGCCGAAGGGCTCATAGCGGCTACATAGAGCAAACACGTCGGCGATCCTGTAGTAATCGGGCAGTTCTTCATCCGGAATCCAGTCGCGAAAGATGAGCCGCCTGCGGATGCCGAGCTCCTTAGCCAATGACTTGAGTTCCCTTACTTGCTCGCGTTCCTGCCTGGTGGGCTCTGTTGAGCCAATGGCCAGAAGCAGCCTTGCCTCCTTGAAGCGGGCGCAGACTATCGGCATGGCGCGGAGGAGCAAATCGTAGCCCTTGTTCTGTGCAACCCGGCCAAGAGCTAAGATGATGCGCCCTTCGTAGCCATACTCCTGTTTTAGAGCCTGACGGCTCGCCCTGGACACGGCGAAGAAACGCGTGTCGTCATAGCCCGGGGGCACCGCGTAGATTTTCTCCGGTGGCACGTCGTACTCTGCCTTCTCCAGAATCTCTTGCTGCTGGGGAGTGGTCGCGATCAATCCATCGCACTCATCGTAAATCACCTTCTCTTCGCGGATGCGCTTCTTGAAATTGTACATACGCTCCAGCTCTTCGGGATCGCCATCCATGTTGTCCCGCTTCCAGGAACCGATGGAGTGGGGCGTATGGAGATGCGGAATGTCAAGGCGGTTGGCCAGCGCCTGTCCGGCAAGCCCTGCATCCCAGTAGTGGCTGTTGATGAACGCATAGCGCGTTTTCTTCGCTTCGAGGAAGCGCGAGGCATTTTCGATCCATTCCGGGATGTGCTCACACAGCGTCTCCTTGGGAATGAACTCGCTCCCACCACAAGGGAAGTGCAGAATGCGCACCCTCTCCCCCACTTCCTCTTCTCTCGGTTGGTCCTCAAAGCGGCGAGTGAGAATATCCACCTGGTATCCGAGGCGAGCAAGCGATTTGCTTAATTCAAGGACATACACCACCTGGCCTCCCGTGTCCGGTTTTCCCAACTCAGGCGTGGCGGACACGTAGCCATGGGTAGAGATCATCATGATTCGCCGTCGTCTGGGCATGTTGTCTTTACCTCCCGAAGAATTTTGGGATTCCCCCGATCAGTTGTCCGAGGATGAGCCGCGTTGACCTTTTTCGTCCGGCAATCGCGGCGAGCGGCAATGCCTTATATCTGCCCCAGTGTGTATTTCTGAATGCCTGCGATCCCGCCGTTGCGGAGATACACTCGGGGGACACGCGGGCCAATGCCGCAGGTCACTTCGTGCTCGATCGTGCCGACTTTCTCGGCGACCTCCGTGACGGAAATGGAAGCTTGCCCGCTGCGACCGATAATCACTGCTTCGTCCCCAACCGAAATGTCGTTGAAGTCCCCAACATCAACCATCGTCATGTCCATGGTCACCCTGCCCACGATAGGGAAGCGGCGGCCCCGGATGAGCACGTTCCCGTTCTTCGCGAGGCGAAACGGCACCCCGTCCGCGTAACCGGCGGCGATGGTCACAATCGTCGTGTCCTTGAGGGCAATGAACTCCCGGCCATAGCTGACGCTCGTTCCGGCGGGAACCCTCTTGACGTGGACGACTTTCGCCTTGAAAGACAGAACTTCCTCCAGATTGATTTCCCGACTGACCAGCGGAGAGCCGTAAAGCCCGTAGATCGTAATGCCCGGCCGAACCATGTCGAACGTTTCGCAGCATCGGTTGAGGAGTGCGGCGCTGTTGGCGGCATGGACAAGGGGTACCTGGTAACCTCTGCTTCTAATGTTGTCGAGCAGCTTTTGAAAAAGCTCCACCTGCTCCCGAGTGAATCTCCTATCGCAGTCTGCGACAGGGAAATGGGTGTATACTCCATCCAGGACGAGGTTCCGGCAAGCAGTGAAGCCCTCGAGGAACTCGTCCAAGTCCTTCGGCAAGACACCCAGCCTTCCCATTCCCGTGTCCAGCTTGAGATGGACTTTGGCCTTCTTCCCGTGTTTTCGGGCCAGAGCATCGAGCTGGCGAGCCAACGTCAGGTCAAAAACGGTTACAAGCAATTGCTCCTCAAGGATGGCTTTCAACTCGGCCTCATCGGGGCGGCCGAAAATCAAGATTGGACAGCGCAAGCCGCCTTTTCTCAATGAGAGAGCCTCTGGGACGTTCGCCACGCCGAGCAGCTCGGCTCCGCTCTCGAGAGCCACCCTGGAAATCATCTCCGCACCGCAGCCGTAACCCTGGGCCTTGACCATGGCCAGGACCTTCACGCCGGGCCCGGCCGCGGCTTTCAGCTTGCGAATGTTGTTTGCGACCTTGTCCAGGTCAATCTCTAGCCAGGCTGAGACGAGGTTTTTTTTCACTGTCTGTTGAGCCACGGACGGAGCGTCCGCCTTTTTGTCGGTTGCGTGCTGCATAGTCCTGCTCCACCTCTCAGAATTCAGTCCAGAAGACGGGAGAATAAAGAGAAAAACTCGTCTATTCACGCCTGGCGCATGCGGGCGCGAGACCCGCCAGAGGGATCATCTGGGGCGCATCGTGCTTTTCAACTCTGGCTGACCGCCAGGAGCGCACAAGAGAATTCCGCAAGCCCTTGCGGAATAGGAAGTGGGAAGTGGGGCTCTTGCGAGCCCCTCCCGGCTCTGAGACCCACTGGCGGGTTGACTCCCGGTGTCTCCGACCACACCGGATAGTATCATTTTGCCTTGAGAACGGGCAAGGGAATTGATAGGTTACGAGCGTCTATTGAGCCACGAGTCACATGAAACTGAGCGAGTTTGACTACGATCTTCCCTCTTCACTTATCGCGCAGGTTCCCCTGCCCGAAAGGGACCAGTCCCGCCTGATGGTTCTGCACCGGCACAAACGGGTCATTGAACATAAGAGATTTTCGGAGATCGTCGGCTATTTGCGAAGAGGGGACGCGCTGGTGCTCAACGACTCGAAGGTCATCGCCGCCAGGCTTCTCGGAGCGAGTCCGCACCGTGGCGACAAGCACGCCAAAGGGGAAGTCCTTCTTTTGGAGCAGGCGGCCACAAACCTCTGGGAGTGCCTCGTGAAGCCGGCCAAGAAGTTTCGTCCCGGCTCGCAGATTTTCTTCAGAGACCATGGCCTGGTGGCAGAGGTCGTTGCCGACACGCCTTTCCGGAGCAAGATCGTGCGTTTTCGCTGCAAGGGAGATGTGCGGCACCTCTTGAGCGAGATCGGGTCCGTGCCACTTCCGCCATACATCAAGAGGAAAAAGAGCCTGCCCATTGATCGGGAGAGGTATCAGACAGTTTTCGCGTCCAAAGACGGCTCGGTCGCCGCGCCCACTGCCGGACTCCATTTCACCGAGCGGGTGTTGAGTGAGATTGGTGAGAAAGGCGTGGAAGTACGGCTTGTAACTCTGCATGTTGGCCTTGGGACGTTCCAGCCGGTGAGAGTGCAGGAGGTCGAACGGCATAACATGCACGCGGAATGGTTCTCGATTGGGAACAAAACGGCTCAGGCTCTCAACCACGCCAGGCGGCGTGGTGGGCGGATCGTTGCGGTGGGAACGACCACAGCCAGAGTCCTCGAAGCCGCCGCAAGAGATGACGGAACGATTCGCCAGATGAGCGGGAAAACCGACTTGTTCATTTACCCCGGGTACACATTCAAGGCTCTCGGTGACGGATCACTCCTCACGAACTTCCACCTTCCGAAGTCCAGTCTCCTGATGCTGACTTGTGCCTTTGCAGGGAAGGATTTTGTTCTGGACGCTTATCGTGAAGCGATTCGGATGAAATACAGGTTCTATAGCTACGGCGACGCCATGCTGATCCTTTGAGGAGATGGACGGCGTCGCCCTCAGAACAAAAGCGCCTATGTGGGTGAAATGGCTCAGCAGTACATAACCGACAGCGTTGTTGCGGCTATCGAGGAAAGCATCTCCGACAAGAACGCGAGGATCATTGACATAAGCTGCGGTCTCGGAGAAATCCTCGCGGCGCTCCGCGACCGGGGGTACCTTAACCTCTCCGGAACAAACCACACGGACTACGACCGTGTACCCGATGGGATTCCTATCACGAACAACGTTGACCTTTTGCATGGGCTTCCCTTCGACGATGCCACCTACGACGCCGTGATCTGCTCGGAGGTCCTCGAACATGTCTGCGATCACGTCAGAGCCATTGAGGAGCTCACCCGGATCGTACGCCCCGGCAGCTTCTTGTTCCTATCAACCCCCAACATCCTCCGATTACGCTCACGTTTTGCGTTCTTTCTGTCCGGATTTCACAAGCGGAAACGCCCATTTGTTCGATACGATGTAGCGTTGACAGAGTACTATGATTCGCACAACTTCGTCATAGAGTTCCCGTTGTTGCACTACTACCTGACGGCTTCCGGCATGAAAGTTAAAGAGCTGTACTCGAGTAAGATGAAGTTTCTCGCCATTGTCTACCTCGTCATCTTCTACGTGCCCGTTTTACTCTCGACCGCGTTTCAACTCTTTGTTCGTGATCGGGATGCGCAGCAGCGAAAGCACAATCGAGAGCTGTTCAGATTCATGTTGCATCCTCACATGCTCGCTTCCGAGGTTCTCATACTCAGGGCGCGGAGGCTCTGAAGGCACAATGTGACAGAATCCACGCACAGACAGGCACCGGGTTGCCTCTATGGCGGCGATGGAATTCAAAATCCTGAAACGCGATAATTCCTCTTCGGCTCGGGTGGGAGAGATCTCCACCCCGCACGGTAGCGTGATGACGCCGTGTTTCATGCCGGTGGGGACGTCCGCAGCCGTGAAGACGATGTCGCCGAGGGAGCTGAGGGAAGTCGGTGCACAAATCATCCTCGCCAACACCTACCATCTCATCCTCCGCCCCGGAACTGAGATCATCAAAAAGGCCGGCGGATTGCACAAGTTCATGTCCTGGGATGGACCGATCCTGACCGATAGCGGCGGATACCAGGTGTTCAGCCTTGCGGAGAGAAGGAAAGTGACTGAGGAAGGTGTTCATTTCCAGTCGCACGTTGACGGTTCGGCATGCTTTCTTGGTCCGGAGGAATCCATCAAGGCTCAGGAAGCCTTTGGGGCGGACATCATCACCACGCTTGACGAGTGCCCGCCGTTCCCTTGCGAGCATGAGAAGGTGCGGGAATCGCTGGAGACGACGCTCCGGTGGGAGAGAAGATGCAAAGAGCTGCACCAGGAAGGCGAAAGCGGCCTGTTTGGAATCGTGCAAGGTGGAGTGTACCGCGACTTGCGGGAGCGTTCTGTCGAGGCGCTCCTCGAGACCAGATTTGACGGCTACGCCATCGGCGGTCTTTCGGTCGGTGAGCCGACGAGTCAGATGTACGAGATCGCGGAGTTCACCGCCTCGCTTCTGCCGGAGGACAAGCCGAGATACCTGATGGGTGTGGGAACGCCGATTGACATCGTCGAGTGCGTGTGGCGCGGAGTAGATATGTTTGATTGTGTGCTCCCCACCCGAAACGCCCGCAACGGCAAAGCCTTCACCCCTGACGGACCGATCAACGTCCGGTCAGCGAAGTTCAAGGAAGATTTCTCACCCGTCCAAGCGGACTGTGATTGCTATGGCTGCCGCAATTTCACCCGCGCCTACATCCGCCACCTTCTCAACGTTGACGAAATCCTGGCCCTTCGCTTGCTCACGACCCACAACCTCCGCTTCTACCTCCAACTCATGAGCCGCCTGCGAGGGGCGATTGCCGCGGGCGCGACGGAGGCGTTCCGTGCGGCGTTCAAGGAGGGGTACCGGCGCCGGGAATCGAGTCCATAGACCGATCCTCGCATCCGTCTGTCCAGCCCATCTTGCGCATGACGGCAGATCAAGGATACTCCTCGTCGGGCGCTGCTGACGAGAAACACATCATAGCCTGTGTTTGTCACTTGTTGACGTAACTCCTTGATTTGCAAGGGGGCGATTTTTAATTTGTCACTACATTGCCTTTTTCCTTGCTGCTGATCTTCTGTTTTTTCTGATGGAGCCGGGGGGCTGGAGGTCGGTGATTGCCAGTGCCCTCAGGACTTGTCTGGCATGCGGTTTTGGGGTGGAGACCAGGAGTTGCTTTTCTCCGTTGAGGTCCAGTTGAGCGATTCCTATTGATTTGACGGCGGCCAGAGCTTTCCTGGGGCTGAAGGGTATCTCTTTCTGGTTGAGGTGGTATCTGAGTTGTCGCAGAAGCAGGAGGGCTAACTGAGCGATGAAGAGGTGAGCGCAGATGCGGTCATCCCGCTGATGGTAAATGGGTCTGCCCTGGATGACATCCTTGAATTCCCTCAACCCAGCCTCGATGTCGGACAATTCCTTGTAGTGAGCGACCGCTTCTTCCGGGGGGATGTGGGGATGATTGGTGGTCAGGATGTATCGCCCCTCGCGCATCATCTATGCTTCCATCCTTTGTTGATCGACGAGGTACTGGAACGTCCATCGCTCGGTACTTTGTACGAGAAGTAACGATACCCCTTATCCCTGCGCAGCGCCCTGTCCGCCCAGACGGCTGTCTTCTCCTTCGACTTCAACCTCCCCTGCTCGACGGCTTCAGCGACTTTTTTCAGATGCCGCTCTGCCCTGTTCATGGACCTGTCACGCAGACGCTCCTCGTACTCCTTCCTCTCGTCGCTTTCCACAATCAAAACCCGAACCCCTTCGTTATTGCTTTCCACCTCCTGCACCCGCACGCCGTCTGAGCATTTCCTTCACCGATCAGTCAGTTTGGAGAGCCATCTTTTAGCGTCCTTGTCCCTCTGACCCCGATGACCAAAAATGTATCTGCGGTTCACCAAAGCCAGAAGGTTCTGTTCGCTCACCATGCCCAGTAGAACCTGAATATCCTTCGGCTTCCCCTTTCCCAAAAGCTTATCCAGCCTCCCCACGTTTCACACGATACGCTGCCGAACCTTTCCTCTCCTGTCGCGGTAGCTCTCCACCAGGCACAGATGCTCATGAACTTTATCGGGTGTGGCTGTGTTAGCGTGGCAGTGAGGTCAGGTTGTCGTTGTCGTCAGAACCGTGGACTCGGTCCGTGGTATTTCGCCCCTTCAGGGCTCACCTGCGGTTTCGGTCATTGTGCAGGTTGCGAAAGGAAATGCCGGAGGCAGGGACGATCCGGCTCGCTGGGTTTTTACTTGTGCCTTTCGCCCCGAAAGGGCAAGCGTAGGTTAACCCAGGGTGCCGCCCTCGGAATGGTTCGCATTTTCACGTTTGAGACCTGAAAGGGAGACAGAGCACAATATCACGGTTTCTGAGGCAAGGAACGCGGCTCAGTTGCGCCACTTAAACGCAGCCGCACCCCTATGCGATGGCGGCTTGTACTCAACGGGCAACTCCTGTAGAATGCATCAAGGCCTCGAGTCCGAATCAACCGGGAAAACAACGCGAGATTGGAATATTCGTGATGGAGGATTATTGGTGAAACTGAAGGTTGGATTGCCATCGGGAAGTCTGCAACAGACCAGCCTGGATATGTTCAAACGGGCAGGGTACAACATTTCCGTCGGAGATCGGTCGTACTTTCCGTCTGTTGACGATGAGGAGATGGAAGTCGTCTTGTTCCGAGCGCAGGAGATCTCCATCTTCGTGGAGCAGGGGGTTCTCGACGCGGGAATAACCGGGAAGGACTGGATCGAGGAAAACGCGTCAAAAGTCGTGGAGGTGGCGGAACTCCGGTATGCCAAGAGAGGGCCTGGGCAGGTGAAATGGGTTGTCGCGGTGCCGAACGATTCAAAGATCAAGTCGGTCAAGCAGCTTGTCGGGAAGCGCATCGCGACGGAGGTCGTCAAATTGACGGAAAGGTTTCTTCGCCAGCACGGCGTCAAGGCGGAAGTGGAGTTCTCGTGGGGCGCCACGGAAGTGAAGGCGCCGGATTGCGTGGATGCGATCGTGGACGTGACAGAGACGGGTTCGTCTCTCAGAGCAAACAACCTTCGGGTGGTGGCGACGATCATGGAGTCCACGAATCGGCTGATCGCCAACCGCGACGCTTGGAAGAACCGGTGGAAGCGAAACAAGATCGAGAACTTATCCGTTCTCCTTCAAGGGGCTCTGAACGCCTTGACAAGGGTGGGCCTGAAGATGAACGTTCCGGAGGCGAAGTTGAAAGCTGTTCTGAAAGCTCTTCCCGCTCTGCGGAATCCTACCATCTCGCACCTGGCTCAGGAGGGTTGGGTGGCTGTGGAAACCATCGTGGAAGAACACATCGTGCGGCGGATTATTCCGGCTCTCATGAAAGCCGGCGCCGAGGGGATCGTGGAGTATCCACTTAGCAAGGTGATTTACTGAACTTCTGTCCCGGGAACGGCTTTCATGCGAGGTTGGCCCGGTTCTCGGGGGCAAGGAGAGGGGCTTCTGAGTCCGGGTCTCGGTGTGATGGTGCCCTGAAGAGAACTGCCACGCCGAAGGTCCAGAGGGTCCCGATAATGACGAAGAATTGCCAGTTGAGAGCGGGGAATACCCAGTGTCGGATGGTAAGCAGCACGCCGATGCTGCTTGTCATGGCCAGGATGTTCCCGACGTTATTGCCCCGTCGCGTAAGCACCCCTGCCAGGAAGACTCCCAGAAGAGACCCGTAGGCGTACCCGGTCAACCTGAACGCTCGCCACAGGATGCTCTCGTCACCCCTGGACAAATAGGCGATCGCCATCAGGAGAATAGCGAATAGCAGCACGCACATCCTGGAGGCGACCAGGTAATGACGTTCGGTGGCGTGCTTCCGGATGTACGGTTTGTAGATGTCTGTAATCGCGCTGGAGCTGAGTGCGCTAAGGGCGGAATCGAGGCTGGACATGGCTGCCGCGAGAATTGCTGCGAAGAGTAGCCCTCGAAGTCCCACAGGGAGAACGGTCCCGATGAAGGTCGGGAAAACGTGGTCCGGGGCGATTCCTCCGTCGGCGAAGAGATGGTGAGTGTTGAAAGCGTAAAGGGCAGCACCCAAGAGTAAGAAGAGGGCATCAATGGGGAACTTGGCGATGCCGGTGAGTAGGAGCGACCTCTTGGCACGGCGAACGTTCTGGCATGTGAGCATGCGCTGTGTCATATCTTGATCAGTCCCCAGGGCAGCGAAGGTTTGGAAACAGCCGTTGAGAACCGCGATGAAGAAGACCCCTGGCTGCGTGAAGCTGATGGCGAAATCGAAGACTCTCAGCTTGTGTGCCGGTGCCCCACCGGCGTCAACCGCGTCTCTCAAGACGCTGTAAGCGCCACGCACTCCGCCAGGGATCATGTTCAGGATCAGGTATAGGGTCAGGCCGGCGCCGCCGATGAAAATCGCGAATTGGACAACGTCGGTCCAAATGACTGCCTTGATCCCTCCAAAACCCGTGTAAACGACTGCGAGGAAGGCCACAATACATATCGCCTGAAAGTAGGAAAGCCCGGACAGAACCTCGAGCGCCTTGGCTGTGAGGCACAGCCGCAGACCGCTTCCCACAAGACGTATCCCAAAGAAGAAAGCGGTTCCGGCATCCCTGGATCTGTTTCCGAATCTCTGCTTGAGATACTCGTAGACCGTTACGACCCTGCCACGGTAGAAAGCGGGCAGAAAAAGGAAAGCGATGAGTATCCTGCCAAAGAGGGAGCCGATGGTGAACTGGAAATAGATGAGGTTTTCCTTGAACGCGACACCGGGGACGCTGAGGAAGGTCACAGCGCTCATCTCTGTGGCCAGGATGGAGAACATCACCGCGCCCCAGGGCATCTGCCGGCCACCGAGGAAGAAGTCGGTGGTGTCCTTCTCCTTGCGTCCAAACCACAGCCCGGCGGCGCTCACCAGGGCGAGGTAAATGACGATAACGATGTAATCGAGGCCGACGAACATGATTGCTCATTTCCCGGGACAAGAGCGATGGTCAAAGCACTATTCCCCGGATGGCGGGCGCCCACTTCGACATTCTTTCCAGGTTGTCCGCAACGCGCAGGTGACCGGCGAACTTCTCGGAAAGCTCATCGGGCGACGATAGAGAGTGGCCGCCGCCATGTCAAACAAAACCCAGGCGGAGCTTCTCGCCGTACGTTTTTCTCAGTTCCGTGGTGAGGGCTTCCTTTTCTTCCGGGGAGAGAGAGGCCTCGCCATTGACGATAGCGAAGGCCTCCCTTCTGGCAAGCCGCATCATCTGAGGATCCTCAAGGATGTTGCTGACGCCGACCTCTGGGAGGCCATGCTGGCGAGTGCCGAAGAATTCTCCGACGCCTCGGAGTCTCAAATCTTCTCTCGCTATCTGAAACCCGTCGGTCGTACTTTCGAAGACCTTCAGTCTTTCCATGGCCGCCTCCGTTTTCGGGTCGGCGACAACAATGCAGTATCCCTGCTCACCTCCTCGCCCGACCCGCCCCCGCATCTGGTGGAGCTGGGCGAGTCCAAAGCACTCGCCGTTGGTGATGAGGATGGCTGCGGCGTCAGGGATGTCAATTCCTGTCTCGATGACCGTCGTGGTCACCAGGATGTCCAAAAGGCCCGCTCTGAACCTTTGAATGGCATCTTCCTTTTCCGCAGGCTCCATCGCCCCGTGCAAAAGCCCCACCCGCATGTCCAGAAAAACGTCGCGGGCGAGTCGGCGGTAGGTTTCAATAGCGGATATTCTTTCGGATGCGCCGTTTTCCTCGATCCTGGGGCATACTACGTACGCACGGTTTCCGGAACGAACGATGGTTCGGAGACGCTCGTAAACAGTGGGAAGCTCTGAGCAGGGGAGGCATTCCGTTTGTACCGGCAAGCGGCCGGGCGGCATCTCGTCTATCACGGAAACATCCATGTCCCCGTAAAGGGTCTGGCACAGCGTTCGGGGGACGGGCGTGGCGCTCAGGACGAGGACGTCGGGGCAATCGCCTTTCTCGTACAACTTCAGCCGTTGAACGACGCCGAACCTTTGCTGCTCATCTATCACGGCGAGTCCCAGTCGTTTGAAACGCACTTTCTCCTGGATGAGGGCTTGGGTGCCGATGACGAGGTCGGTCTGACCATCCGCGATTTCTCGGTGCACCTTTTCCTTTGCCGCAGCAGAGCCGACCAACAGAGTGATCCGGCAGTCATCCGATGCAAGCAGATTCGAGATTTCCGAGTAATGCTGCCTGGCCAGGAGTTCGGTAGGAGCCATCAACGAAGCCTGGCATCCGCTGGCGGTGGTCCAGAGAATGGCCCACACAGCCACGATGGTCTTTCCGCAACCGACGTCCCCGTGGAGGAGACGGTTCATGGGCCGTGGGGAAGATAGATCTCGGCGTATTTCTTCGATGGACCGTTTCTGCGCCGCGGTGAGAGAAAAGGGCAGATGTAAGAGGAAGCGGTCCGCTTGATCCTCTGTCTGGCGGGGGATGCTGGGCCGCTCCTTTGTAGCCGTATTGATAAATCTCTTCCTGAGAGCCACACCCATCTGCAAGAGGAAAAACTCCTGAAAAAGCAATCGCCGCTTCGCTTGCTCGAGCAAGGTCGAGTTCTGCGGAAAATGAATGTTGCGGATGGCTTCGGCTGATGGCAGCAATCGAAGCCTGTCCCGCGTGGTGGAAGGCACAAACTCCAATACCTGATTGGAAAACTGCTCGACCACGCGGTGCATCACGTTCCTGATGATGTGGGAGCTGAGGTCCTCAGTGGCGGGGTACACGGGCACGATGCGAAGCAGATGTGGAGAGCCTGTTTTTTCCGAAGATGAGTCCTCCACCTCGGGGCTGGTCATTTGGAGTTTTCCGGCCTGGCTTACGCCAGCTTTTCCGAACAGAGCGATGCGCTGGCCTTTTCTGAATTGGCTTCTGAGGTAGGGTTGGTTGAACCACAGCGCGTCAAGATCGCCAGTACCGTCCGAGACCTTGACGGTGAGGATTGACTTTCTCCATGAGTATCTTCTCAGAGAAATGGATGTGACGTTGCCGACAACGAGAGCGGAAGACGCGGGCTCCACGTGAGAAATGTGGGTGACCTGACGTCTATCGCTGTAGGCTCTGGGGTAGTAGCGCAGCGCATCGGCAACATTGTTGATGCCAAGTCTGCGGAGGAGTTTTTTTCTCGCCTGGCCAACTCCTTTGACGACATCCATGGATATGCTCTGCAAGTCGGTCATGAGAGGCACGGATCGGAAGTTGGTGGCATGCGATCAACTGAATCAGTGAGAAGCAAGTGTCCCTGTTGCCGGGCGAAAAGGACCGGCGAAAGGATTCGAGCGGGGGCGGACCGGCGAAGGTTTAAATCAGGAGAGATGGAACCATTAGCTGAACAGAAGATGACCTGAAACGTCGTGGAGAAGAGACAGTGCAATTACTTTTTTATACCCAGTATCTTCTGCGTTGTGCTGAAGTGGAGTTTGGCGATCTTGGCGAGTTGCTGAATTCCTCTGCTTTCGATGAATTCTCTTCCCGTCTCGATGACTTTTTGCGAGGCGCCCTTGGGAAGGTCCACCTTGTAGAGTTCGGAAAGACGCTGTAGCCTGGCCAGGAACCGGCCGCGTGCCACTACGGACGCGGCGGCCACGACTATGTCTTCTTCCGCCCGCGGCCTTTGCTCCAGCTCGATTCTCCTTCCTTTTTTCATGAGGGCGTTGCGAAGGGCTGACTTGTCAGCAAACTGATCCACGATGACTTTTTTGCAGTTGACTTTTGACAGGAGATTTTCGACGACCCGGGCGTGACCCCAGGCAAGGATCCGGTTGAGGTTGCTCATTTTGTCGTAAAGCATGTTGTACTTTTCTGGGCCGATGATGACCACGGAGTCCTTGAATTTGGAGCAAATGATGGGCGCGAGTTTCAGGGCCCTTTTGTCGGAGATTCGCTTGCTCTCCGTGATTTTGAGGTCGTACAGCTCTTTAAGGTTCGTCTTATTGGCGTAAACGCCGGCGATGACCAGGGGGCCGAAGTAATCTCCCTTACCGCTCTCATCCACGCCAATTCTCTCGTCGCCAGACAAGCCCTCCCGGAGCAGGTATTCGTACCCAAAGCGTATCTCCCTCAAAAGCTGGGGCTCGAGGTAGTAGCGGACAAAGTCAGCGGTCCCCTTTCCCTGGACGAGGAGTCGTCCATTGGTGTAGCAAGTGATGCTGACGTTGTTCCGCGATGCACCAAAATAGGCATACTTCACTTCCTTGAAAGTGTAGCCCCTCTCCCGGAGATACGCGCGGAGCTTCGCGATCTTCTCCTTATCCAGTCTGCAGATATAAGTATTGATGGGCTGGGGGCGGGGGGACGGCAGCTTGCGGCTTGATGAGACCCCTAACTCGGACATCTCTGAAATGTGATTCAAGCGACGCATCTTGTCCGTATTCGGAGATAGGTGTCCGCGCGAGATTGAGGTCACAAGAAGAGCTTCTGCCTTGTAAGAGCCGCACTCGGTCCACATTCTCAGCGCGGAGCGTTTGCCTCTGGACCCTCCTGTCGAGGAGAATACGTAGCCATGTTAAGACTGGCCGAGAACCCTGTCAAGGAAAAAAACCTCCTGGGTAGGACGGCGTTTTCCCCGGTCTGAGGATGGGGGGAGTCCACGATGGCATCGGTGAGAGCATCAATCAGTCCGACCTGCCGGTCCACCCCACGCAACACCAGCGCGCCCCCATCGGATGTCACCCGATGATCGTCGAAAACGGCAATGAGCTCCCTACCACAAATGCTTGAAAAAACGATCTGTTCTGAGGTAGGATCTTTCACAAGCGAGACCTCCTTTTGTGCTCGACCTGAAATCCGCCTAACACAGTGTAGCACAACGCATTAAGGATGTCTCGCTCGTTTTTTATGACGGAATTATCCCTTTTGTTTCGGGTCAAATATTAAAGCGTTAGCAAGAACAGCCTTCCAGAGATTCACGCCGTTTCCGCCACGTGTGTGCGAGAACCGGTAGCAGAATTCATTCAGATAATTGGGTAAATATTTGACTGAAACTTTGTGGTAACTGCCGATGACGCCGCGTCTTAGGATGTTCCAGAAACTTTCAATGCTGTTCGTATGAATCAGCCCTTGCACGTATGCTATCTGATGATTGATGCGGTCCCGCCTATAGTCCAAAGCGAGAGCATTATAAGAAGGAAATTCATCTGCGATGACCATCTGGGCATCGGGATGAACGTGTCGCCGTACTATTGCGCACAACGTGTTGGCGGTTTGATCTTTCGCAATTTCCGCCCTCACGTCGCCTCCGCGCTCGCGCACGCCAACAACCATTGTTTTGCGAGCAGCACCGCGCCCGGGTTTGCCGTGAGCCTTGCCGCCGATAAAAGTGTCATCCACCTCAACGACGCCAACAAGGCGCTTAAGAAAGCCCGTTTCGCGCATTGCGCGACGGATGCGATCCATAAGATACCATGCTGTCTTATAAGTCACGCTCAGGTCTCGCCCGATCTGCTTGGCACTTCTGCCCTTTTTTGCATTGCAGATCAAGCAAGCCGCAAGAATCCATTTCGCGAGGGGTAAGTGTGTCCGATGCATCACGGTTCCCGAAGTCACAGAAAACGTATGCCGACAGCGGTTACATTCAAACAAAAACTGTTTTCGCATGCGCGAAATGGATTTGTTTGCGCATTTTGGGCAAGTGACTCTTTCAGGCCACCGGAGGCTTTCAAGAAAGTCTACGCAGTCTTTTTTTGTCTTGAACCGCCGCGATAACTCAAGTAAGCTGGAGCCTCGTTTGGTGGTTTTTTTTCATGCTTAGCTCCTTTCTTTTCCCTTGACAAGAGCCTAAGCATGTAGTAACCTATTACCATGACGGTTCCTGTCCAGGGATCGTTACGGAGCCTTCAATTTCTTTGCAGGAGAGCGAAGGCTCCTGTTAAAGTTGCATATGGGGGCGCCGGGAGTCGAACCCGGACAGGCAGATAAGCCTACCCAACTCCGAATTGGGCTTGTCTACCATTTCCAACACGCCCCCATAATGTGCGGAGCGGCTTGGACTCGAACCAAGATTTCTCAGCTCCGAAACTGAGAGTCTGTCCAATTAACTTACCGCTCCACACCGGTTTTGGCCCCACTCTCATTTGTGGCGAGTGGGGCTTCTTTTCCTTCACTTGTCTCCGTGTGATTAAGTTTATCGTATCGCTCTTTTAGATCGTAGGTAGCCGGTTTGACACGAACAAAAGTAGCCTTCTTTTGGCTGAGGCACGCGATAAGAGTCGTATAAAGCTGATTGCCGTTGGTGCCATGGGGATAGCCACCTTCTTGGAGACTTTCAGCGATTTTCTTAACATGCATCTCTGCGCCGTGCTCTTCCAACACAACTGCCGCAGCCCTTGCGGCAGTCATGCTTGCAAAACGCCCCATATCGCGTTCTTGAGGTTTAGTAATCTTTGCGTCGGGCTGTGGCTTGGAAACGAGCCGGGCCCGAAGTCTGCCGCGCCTTCTTTTGAGCTTGAAGCGGTCTGGTCTTCGGCGAAGGGAGATCATAATCGAGTTGGGATTGACGTCGAGTCCCCTTTCTTTTAGTAGCTCACACAGTCGGTCGGCGCTCAGATAGACTTCGCTTGATTGCTTCAGAAGTACTTCGACAGCACCGGCTATAGTGAATTCTGAAAGGTCTATGGCATCAGTGGGAAAGAGTTCTGGCTCTGTGGGGCGTGGCTGGCATTCTTCTGGGAAGAGCAATTCTCGTGCGTCACGAAGGCGTGATAAACGCCCTCTATCTTCTTTGACTTCTTGGTTGAGCCGTTGCAGAAATGACTCCTTTGATCGAATTCCTTCTTCTGCTTTCCTGATTGTCTTGTCAATGTCGTCGATCGTGACAGACTTCTTATTGGTGTCACTCATTTCACTATCTCCCGTATGTTGGAATCTGAGTTACGATCTAACTATAGGATACCATAAATTTGGGCGTTGTCAAGGCCAGCAATGATTTCTTTATTTTGATACAACTATCTCATGTGACGCAGGTTACACCATATTGAGTTAACTGGGGCAAAACTTTTTTTGGGCATCAAGCGATTTATTCTCCCATAAGTGAGTTGTTTGGATGGTCTCGTATGCGAAAACGGCAGCCAACAACCCCCAATCAAAGGGATAAGCTCGTTTTATGAATTATTGACGCTGGACGCATTTTACAGGGTAGAGGCGCAGAATGGCGAAAATGCCGAAATAGCAGCTATTCAAAGTCTATCAGTGGCTTCTCGTTTGCGTCGGGTCCCGCAGCCATCTGACTGCTACAAGAGCATCAGAGGTATCAGACACCCTTGGCTATTTTGGTCTTGGAGGGCGAGGTGACTCCTTGCTTTCTCCCGTTTTTGAGGTGAAGCCGTAGGGTCGCATGAGTTCTTCCCTATACTATCTCGCGATGGTTTTCGACCAGACGAATGCGAGGCAACAGGTCGAGTTGGCCCGAACTTTGCGAAGGTTCACCCAGGAAGGTTGAGCTGCTCAGACCAGGCGAGCTTGCCAATTGTGCTGTTTGGCGGCAGCCAGTCGGAGGGGGCAGCTTCTGTTCTTCATCAAAAGATGGCTCCAAGATCGCAAAGGCGGAAAGATGGGATGCGCAATAGGCGCCGGTTGTGAGGGAAATTTATCGAACATCATATCCCGTGTTGGCCGCTATAGGATAGAGAGTCAAATTGTTAGTATCGTTGGACAACTTGCTTTTGTGACATGTAGGTAAACGTGATAGAATATTCTATAGGCGGTTGTCTTTGTTCCGGAGGAGTGTAAAGCAATTTCCATTCGGTGTGTTATTGAGGAAAAAGGCCAAGCAAGCGTTCGAGCAAAATCATGTTTGCAGCAAAGTGCCGGTATTTCTCGTTGATTTTGTCGGTTCTCTTGATGAGTGCAGGCTCGGTCAGGTTCTGCAGCGCCGACCTTGTGATCAGTGAGTTCATGGCGGATAACGACTCGACGTTGTTGGATGGGGACGGAAACCCATCGGACTGGATCGAGATTCACAATACGTCTTCCAGTGAGGTTGATCTTACAGGCTGGTATCTAACCGATGATGCCTACGATTTGCAGCGGTGGCCCTTTCCAGAAACCAGCATCCCCGGCAATGGCTTTTTGATCGTGTTCGCCTCAGGCGAGGACGTTGACGATTACGTGGACAGCCTGGGCTATCTCCACACGAATTTCAAATTGAGCCGGAACGATGCGGATCAACATGAGAGCGTCCTCCTCGTCATGCCGGACGGCGAGACGATTGGGCATGGGTACCCGGATTATCCCGAGCAGTCGGAAGATATCTCCTACGGCCTGGCCCAAGAAATGGAGTTTGCCACTTTTGTGACGGAAGGAGCCGATGCTGCTGCGCTGATACCGGACGGACCGGTGGAGAACTGGACTGATACTGATTTTGATGACTCCGGTTGGCCGCTGACCGGCCACACCGGCGTGGGGTATGAGAACCGATCCGGCTACGAGAACCTGATCGGGCTCGACGTCAGCGCCATGTACAACAAAAACACTTCGGTTTATATTCGTATTGAGTTCAACGTGGCGGATGCCTCTGTGTTCGATCTCCTGACGCTACGGATGAAGTATGACGACGGCTTTGTAGCTTATCTCAATGGGGAGTGGGTTGATGATGAGAATGCTCCGGCGTCACCAGAATGGGATTCCGAGGCCAGCTCCGGGCATGAGGCCAGTGCGACGGAGTATGACGATTTTGATATTACGGATAGGATCGGAGCTCTGCTCTCAGGCAAAAATATTTTGGCCATCCACGGCCTGAATGACTCACCGACCAGCTCGGACCTAATCATCTTGCCGGATCTGATCGCTGTTGATCTGGGCGGTGCCCAAAGCGAAACACCGATGTACCTCGCCACGCCGACTCCTGGTAACGAGAACATGACGGGAGTTCTTGGGTACATCGCAGATGTCAGGTTCAGTGTTGACCGTGGGTTCTTCACGGATCCGTTCGATGTGTCCATCACTACAGTCACCGAAGACGCGGAAATCTACTACACGCTCAACGGGAGCAAACCGACGCCGGAGACGGGCATTCCCTATGGGAGCCCAATTCCCGTTTCCGGCACAACCATCCTCCGTGCGGCGGCGTTCAAGCCGGGCTATCAGCCCAGCAAGGTGGCCACACAAACCTACCTTTTCCTCAACGACGTGATCGCTCAAGATGGTGCGGGCTTTCCTGATACATGGGGCCACGCCGGGGCCGATTACGAGATGGACCCGGATGTCGTCAGTGCCTACATTGATACGATTGTTGACGACTTGAGGTCCGTTCCATCGGTTTCCCTGGTGCTCAATCAAGACGATTTCTTCGCGTCGGGGGGCGTGGGCATCTACCCCAGCGGGGAAGGCAGTCCGCGAGCAACCTCCTTGGAGCTGATTGATCCTACAGACCAGAAAGAGTTCCAGATTGACTGCAGCGTGGAAATCTGCGGGGGCACCAGCCCGGACCGTTGGAAAACTGACAAGCTTTCGATGAGGTTGCGGTTCAAGGAGCCTTGGGGGCCGACAAAACTGCGGTTCCCTGTTTTCGGCGAAGACGCTGCCGACAGGTTTGACACACTCATCCTGGATGCGCGACTCAACCAGTGCTGGGCTTACGGCGGTCAGTCCTCTCCCGAAGAGCAACGAAGACTCGCCCAATACACCCGCGATCAATATCCCGCGGACCTCCAGAATGCTCTGGGAGGTTATGGCCCACGTGGCATGGCAGTACATCTGTACGTTGACGGCTTGTACTGGGGGCTGTATTGGTTGCATGAGCGTCCTGACGAATCCTTCGCCGCGGCCTACTTCGGTGGCGACAGGGATGACTACCACGTCCTCAAACACAACCAGAACACCGTCATCCATGGGTCCAGCGCCGATTACCGGGCAATGATCCAGCTTGCCGCATCGGGTCTCTCCACCGATGCCAAGTACCAGGAAATCCAACAACGCCTCGACGTCCCCAATCTCATTGACTACATAATCGTCAACTTTTTCATAGGCAACACCGATTGGGCGCACCAGAACTGGTATGCTACGCGGAACGTCACCAACCCTGCCGGGCGATGGCGATACCATAGTTGGGACCCGGAACATTCCCTCAAGAACCTGAATCAGAATGTCACCGGCAGGGATGACTACGGCGGGCCAACGGGGCTTCATCAGGACCTGTGTCAGAATGCGGAGTACCAGCTTCTGTTTGCGGATCATGTTCACAACCACTTCGCTAACAACGGTGCTCTGACGCCGGTGAACGCCGCCGCTGCCTACCAGAAGCTGCTCAATGAAGTTGATCGGGCAGTTGTCGGCGAGTCCGCCCGATGGGGCGACAACCAGAGACCGGCTCAGCCCTACACTCGAGACAATGAGTGGGTCACTGAGCGCAACCGCCTGCTGTACGAGTACTTCCCCGAGCGGACGGGCGAGGTGTTGGACCAGTTGAGGGACCGCGGGCTATATCCTTTGCTTGAGGCGCCCGTGTTCAGTCAACATGGCGGGAGCTTCGCCAAGGGGTTTGCACTGTCTATGTCGGCCTCCGCCCCGGTCTACTACACGCTGGACGGCACCGATCCGAGGGAGTACGGCACCGGGTGGCCTGCGGGGAACCAGTACAGCGACCCCGTCACCCTTGAGAGAACCGCGCTGGTTAAGGCGCGTGCCCTATCAGGCACCGGCGAATGGAGCGCGCTCAGCAAGGCGCTGTTCGTGCTGGATACCCCTTCTCCGCTGCGGATTACCGAGATCATGTATCACTCGCGTGCCCCGTCGGAGGCCGAGGCGAACGGGAATTATACCGCGGACGATTTCGATTTCCTCGAGCTGCGGAACACAGCGTCCCGAACAATCGGCCTGGCAGGAATCACCTTCACGGATGGAGTACTGTTTGATTTCACGAACAGCGGGATCCACACCCTGGCGCCGGGCGAGCACGTGGTGCTGGTCAAGAACTTGGCCGCCTTCAAGGAACGGTACGCGAACTGGGCAAGCATGAACATCGCCGGCGAATTCAAGTACCCTGCTGACTCGCTCGCCAATGGCGGTGAGCGAGTTGCCTTGGAGGACGGCCTGGGTCGGACGATCCTGTCGTTCGACTACGACGATGACTGGTATCCGAATACCGATGGCCTTGGCTACTCTTTGGTGCTCCTGAACGAGACCGCCCCTTCGGGGGCATGGGGGACGAAAAGCGGGTGGCGACCGTCCACGAACGTTGACGGTTCGCCTGGCCAGGACGATGGGCCTCCACCCGACATTCCTGCCGTCGTCATCAACGAAGCGCTCACGCACACCGTTCCGCCAACCAAGGATGCCATTGAGCTGTACAACCCAACCGATGCGCTTGCCAGCATCGGTGGCTGGTACCTGACGGACGACAGGACCGAGCCTCGCAAGTTCCGCATTCCGGAGGGAACGGAAATTCCTGCCGGGCACTACCTCGTTTTTGACGAGGACGATTTCAACGCCCCCGATAGCCCTACCAGTTTCCTGCTCAGCTCACTGGGCGAAGAGGTGTACCTGTTTTCTGCGGAGGGCTACGGGACCTTGACCGGGTACATTCACGGCTTCCGGTTCGGCGCCGCCGAGAGCGGAGCCACATTCGGACGCTATATCACCGGCACCGGAGAGGATCATTTCGTCGCGCAGGTGGCTCCAACGCTCAATGAACCCAACACGGGACCGAAAGTAGGACCCGTCGTGATCAATGAAATCATGTTCAATCCTCTGCCCACCGCAGGCATAAACATCGCCGACCTGGAGTACCTCGAACTGCGAAACATCTCCTCTCAACCAGTGTCCTTGTTCGATCCAGACGTGCCGGACAATACCTGGCGCATCAGTGATGGAGTGGACTATACCTTCCCAACGGATACGACGATCCCTCCGGGAAGTTACGTATTGGTAGTGAGGTTTGATCCCCAGACCGAGGCTGCTAAACTCAAGGACTTCCGCTTCAGGTACAACTTAGATGAAAGTGTCACCCTCTTTGGACCGTACACGGGCCGCTTGGAGAACCTGGGCGAGCAGGTCACTTTATCGAAACCGGACGATCCGAAAGTGCCGCCGCATCCCGATGCGGGTACCGTGCCCTATGTCTTGGTGGACGAGGTGGACTATTCCAACTCCGCTCCGTGGCCAACGGGCGCGAACGGTACGGGCGAGTCGCTGCAACGTCTCATCAGCGGCGAGTACGGCAACGACCCAATCAACTGGCAGGTCGCACCTCCCACGCCCGGACGGGAGAACCCCGGGGCCGGTGTTGAGGATGGCGATGGGGACGGAATGCCGGACGATTGGGAGCAGACAATCGTGGACTTCGATCCGGGGGATGAGATTGACAGCATCTTGAGGGTCGGAGCAGATGATGACTTCGACCAAGATGGCGCGTCCAACTTGAGCGAGTATCTGGCTGGATCCAGCCCGGTAGACAAGGATTCTGACGATGACGGCTACACAGACGGCGACGAGCTCAGCGACAGCCAGAGCGATCCGTTGGACGCCGATAGCACCCCACCTGATAACGACACGGACTTCGTTTCCGATCTTAACGACCCTGATGATGACAATGACGGCTACGCGGACAATGACGAGTTAACCGAGAATCAAAGCGACCCGTTGGACGCTGGCTCGACCCCCCCGGACAATGACGGAGACAAGGTGTCGGACCTCAATGATCTGGACGATGATAATGATGGCTACGCGGATGATGACGAGTTGACCGAGAGCCAAAGCGATCCATTGGATGCTGACTCTACTCCACCGGACAATGATGCCGACAGTGTTTCTGACTTGAACGACTCCGACGACGATAACGATGATGTGCCGGACATCTTCGATGCTTTTCCCATGGATCCGACTGAATCCGCTGATGCGGATGAAGATGGCATCGGTGACAACGCCGATCACGACGATGACAACGATGGATACCTGGATGCCGATGAGCTAACGGACAACCAGAGCGATCCGTTCGACGCCACTTCTATCCCGCCGGACAACGACGCTGACTACGTCTCCGACCTCAACGATTACGATGATGACAACGATGGAATGCCTGACATCTGGGAGGGGGAATATGCCTTAGACCAATTCTCGAATGATGCGGCAGAAGACAAGGACAAGGATGGTCAGTGCAATCTTGACGAATGGGTGGCAGGGACGAATCCCGCGGATGACTCATCGGTCCTGGCGGTTTCCTCGATTATCAACGGTATGGATTCCACGATCGTCATTCGGTGGCACAGCGTGAGCGGCAAGCACTATTCGATTCTGAAATCCACAAATCTAACAGTGGGATTCGACCAAATTGAAGCAGCGCACATTCCCGCAGAGCCGCCGGAAAACTCCTACACAATCCACAAGGACGGGTCAAAACGCACTTTTTATCGGGTTGTGGTGGATCGGTAACTCGTCGGTAACTCAGATGATGGAGCTTCCCGCGGGATTACCTGCAAATCTGGCCGTAACCCGAATTCCACAGCAGGCTTTGTAAGTCCTTGAAATGCCGGGAGCTAATTTTTGACGTTGTCGGGACACCCAATTTAGCTTGCGTCGTGGGAGGGGTTGCGATGACAGCTTCGGTTCGGCCAGAACCTTGGGGAGTTGGAGTCCTAATGCTTTGGGGATGCCGAGGTTTCGGGAAGACCATTCGATGTCCCGGAGGTCTTTGCACGTTTCCACAACCTGGCAGGTTGACAGCCCCGCGTTCCTCGGGGTGCGGCTCAGGAGGACGAACTTGCCGTCGAGCTTATCCTTTTGTTTTTTTGTTGACATATTATTGAATGTATGTATACAATTAAGCTGAAGGAGGGGTTTTTGGATGTCCCGGTTTGAGAAGCGTCGAGAGGCAAAACTGAAGCAACTCGCTCAGTGCAAGCCGCTGGTAGCGGCTTCGCTTTGCCGGGTCAACCCCGCCGACGGCGGGGCAACCCCCGCTGCAAGTGTGCGCGGGGGCAATTTCACACGGCGCACGTGCTGACCTACAAGGTCAAGGGAAAGACCCGGGCCGTCCACGTGCCCAAGGACATGGTGGAGGAGGTGGGACGGTGGGTGCAAGAGCACAAGCGAGTCAAGAGACTGATCCGCGAGATATCGAACAACTCTCTGGCGATCATACGTGGCCACGTGCCGGCAAGCCGGGCCGCCGCGCGAGGAAAAAAACAATCCCACAGTTAGGTCCGGTGCTGGTCAAAACCATCCGGCATTTTCTGCCCCGCCTACGGCGGGGTCTCCTGAAGCGACTCCCCGATCCCCGCAATCCCGATCAGTTGTATTATCCCAGAGATACACTGGTGTGGTCGGCCCTTTTGATCTTCCTGCTGGCTCTCAAGTCCCGTCCCGCCTAAGGCGGGGTCGGCCGCACCATTTACTTTCACCAGGTTGTGGAAGCCAAGCTGGTCACCCCCACCGGGCTGGCGTTGTCTATCGCCACGGAGTTCATCGCCGCCTGCCACTGGGATGCTGAGGCCGCTTCAAAGATTCAGATCCGACTCGACAGTTCGTGAGTCCCCCCGCAGTAGGTCGTGTTCCAGATTTCCCCTTTTCCGCAACGTATCCCGGTTCTCCCCGCTGACCAATCCCGCTGCCGCGGCACCCCTTGCCCCGGTGTCCTCATAAGCCCCTCCAAACAGCCCCGTTGCCCTTTCTGCCTTTCCCGCCCCTCCACACCCTAGCCCCCATTCCGCGGCTCTGGCACCCCCCCGAACGTGTTCATTCTCGTCGAGAAATGTGGTATACTTGAAGTGAAAACATGGATGGTGAAACCGCGAGGGGCCAGAGCCAGGCGGGCTGTGGGTTAGGTGTTGCGCTCTGCTCGTTTCGTAGTCGAGGCTTGCGTATGTGCCTGATCGGTTTCTCATAATAAGGAGGGTTCTCTTGCAGTTCGCTCAAGGGCGGAGAAGAATACCGCAGATATTGGTGCTTTGCTTTCTGTGGTTCGTGCCACTGGGGGTGGTGGCTTCGGTGACAGATATTGTCATCAATGAGATGATGTACAATCCGCCGAATGATCCCACCGAGGACGAGCTGGAGTACGTGGAGCTTTGCAATAGGGGCGCTGAGGACATTGACATCAGCGGTTGGCAATTCACGGACGGAATCGAGCTTACTTTCCCAGCGGGGACGATCATCGAAGCAGGCGGTTTTCTCGTGGTTTGCTCCGATCCAATGGAGATGGTGTGGAAGTATGGAATCTATAATGTCATCGGGCCTTGCGACGGCAGGCTCAACAACGCGGGGGAGCGTGTTGCGATCAGCGACAATTCGGCAGAACCGATATTGATAGACGAGGTGGAATACGATACCGGTGAGGAATGGCCCAGCAAGCCGGACGGAGATGGCCCTTCACTCGAGCTGGTTAATCCCTGGGTGGACAACAGTGTGGGCGGGCATTGGCGGGCGAGCGATCCGCCAGAAAACAACGGCACGCCCGGGGCTCTGAATAGTTGCTATCAGGAGAATCCTCCCCCAGTGATTTCTGGCGTTAGCAGGAATCCTCTATCTCCCACCTCGAGTCAGACCGCAACCGTCACAGCGACTGTTCAGGATGATACTGCTGTGCAGTCCGTGCGCCTGAACTACGTTGCAGGCGACGAGCCTGTTGGCGAGCCAGACACGCTGGAAATGAGCGATCTCGGCAATGGCACTTACTCAGCGACGATCCCGCATCATTCCAACGAGACCTGGGTCTGGTACACCGTCGAGGCGACGGACGATGGCGATGCCATCGGATGGTGGCCGATGGGGGCTCCCGCCGAGAAAGCATGGTATCGGGTGGAGAACACCCCGGCCATTGAGGGCGACATCGTCATCAATGAGATTATGTACAACAACACGCTTGCGATGGGCGTGGACCTCGAGTGGGTGGAAATCTTCAACGCAAGCGTGCGAACGATTGACCTGAGCCTGTGGTGTCTGAAGGACGATGAGGACGCGCATTCTTTCTATCTCCCGATGGGGACAGTCCTTTCGGCCGGAGAATTCCTGGTTATCTGCCATGACGCCGAACGAACGGCTGCGGCGTATGCCATTGACAACATAGTTGGCGATTTTGCCTTCCGTTTTAGCGATGGGGGATCGGAGGTTCGACTGTTCAATGCCAATGGCGTGCTCATGGACTGGGTCGAATACGGAGATTCCTCACCCTGGCCCGATAAGGCGGACGGCGGTGGAGCTTCACTGGAATGCATCAGTCCTTTCCAGGACAATTCTCTCTTCAGCGACTGGGCTCCCGGCCTCGGTGGTGGGACTCCGGGCACCGTCAACAGCGTTCACACGTCGGACTATAACGATCCAGACATCGTCATCAATGAGATCATGTATCACACAGTGAACGACGATGACGATGGGCAGTTTATCGAGCTTTTTAACACAGGCTCTCGAAGCGTTGATTTGACCGGCTGGCAATTTACCCGAGGGCTAACGCACACCTTCGCCGCCGACACGACGATTCCGGCGGGCGGTTTTTTGGCCCTGTGCAAGAATCCTCGCCAAGCCCAGAAGATGCACGGTTTCTCAACACCTGCGATTCAGTGGGATATGGGGAAGCTCGACCACGGAGGCGAGACGCTTGCCCTGGAGAACTCTGTCGGCGCGACCGTTGACATCGTGAAATACAATGATGTATCGCCCTGGCCTGTGGCTGCCGATGGGTACGGTGCTTCCCTCGAATGCATAAATCCTTTTGTTGATAACAATCACCCGAGGAATTGGCGGGCGAGTATCGGCGAGACATACTGGCAGTTCATAGAGAGAACTGGCACAGCTACCTCCAGCCGGCTGTACGTCTACATGCTTGAGCCAGGAGAATGTTTGATTGACGACGTGTCCATTACTGATGTCGGAGGAACCGACAACTATATCCCCAGTGGTGACTTCGAGACTGACGAAAGCGGTTGGTCAAAGACGGGCAATCATTCGGGCTCGTTCCGGCAGATCGGGGAGGCTCGTACAGGAAACGCTTGCATGCATGTCGTCGCAACGGGTACGGGAGGGAGTTTCTCGGACAGCGTGAACATCTTTGCTGCTCCTGATCTGGTGCAAGGGCAGAGTTACGTCCTGTCCTTCTGGGTCAAGCACGTGAAGGGTGGAACGAGGCTTTATTCTCGCCTCTCGGGCGGAGGGATCGGCGGCGAGACACTTCTTGCCGGCAGCGGCATGCTGTGTTCTCCGGGAGCGCCCAATAGCACTTTTTCTCTTGATCTTCCTCCGTTCATCTCTTCCGTGCAACACTTCCCCGCCATGCCCGAGCCTGACGAAGTTGGCAGGATCGTGGCGGCAGTTGAAGATGACGTGCAAGTCGCTTTAGTGATGCTTGAGTACAAGTCCGCTCTGGAAGACAACTGGACAAGCGTGGAGATGCACGATGATGGTCTGAACGGGGACGCGACTGCTGGCGACGGGCTTTATACGGCGACGACCGCGACTTACCCTTCTGAAACGATCGTGCAGTATGTTGTCAGCGCCTGGGATAACGGAGGGAACGCCACGCGAAGTCCCGCCGCAAACGATCCCAAGCCGAACCACGCCTATTTCGTTTACGATCGGGAGGTCGTCTCCAAGCTGCCCGTTTATTTCATGACGATCCCCACATTGGCAAGCATCAGCCCTTCGAGCGACAACTACCATCCCGCAACTTTCGTATATCAAGGGAAGGTTTACGAGAAGGTGGGCGTGCGCTACCGGGGTGGGACGGCGCGATCCTATCCCAAAAAATGCTTCAAGGTGCGATTCAACAGAGGAGATTTGTTCACCGGCACTATCGGTAATGCGCGGAAATCAATAAACCTCCAGGGTTTGTGGGCCGACAAATCGTATCTGCGAGAAAAGCTGGCCTACGATATGTTCAAAAAGATGGGGGTGGCTTATTGTGAGACCCGCCATGTTCTCCTCCACATCAATGGTTCGTACTGGGGGCTATTCCTGGAGATGGAGGCGCCCGGCAGAAGATACTTGAAACGGAACGGCAGAGACGACAGCGGCAACCTGTACAAATCCTACAACACGGGGACGAGCGCCGGAGGGTTTGAGAAGAAAACGAACGAAACTGACGGCAGCAAGGCGGACCTCGAGGCCTTCTTATGGGGCATAAACAATACGCCTAATGCTCAGATCACGGACTTTCTCAACACGCATGCCGATGTGGACTCAAACATAGCGTACAACGCCGTAGGCTGCGTCATCGGCAGCGCGGACCAGCCACATAAGAACCATTTCCTCTACCATGACCCAACTTCCGACAAGTGGGAGATGTTCCCGTGGGACATGGACCTTACGTACGGCCGAAACTACTACCCGGGCCACGGGGTCTGCAACGATCTCATACGGTGGGACAGCCATATCTTCTTGTGCAGCCGTCTTCACCCCAACTACGATCACTTCTGGAACAGGATCATTGATCGCTTTTTCTATCCAGAAGACAGCATCTATACGAAGCCCTTCCGCGACAAGATGATCGAGACCACGAAATATATTCTGGACGCCTTTTTCACGCCCCGGCTCCAGTACCAGGAGATTGATTCGCTTGCCGAGCTGATCAAGGAGGAAGCGGCGAGGGATCGAGCCAAATGGGGGTCATACAACTCGGTAGATACGGACCTCGATTCCCAACTGAAGATCCTCAAGAACTTCATGGTCAACAGAAGAAGCTACCTCTTCACGAATTTCATCACCGATCCGAATGCGCCGAACAAACCGCGGAACGTGTCCCCGCGCGACGGAGACCTTACGGTTTTTCCCACGGCTGTTTTGCGGGCTGCTGCCTTCAAGGATCGGAACGGTGATGCTCATGCCGCGAGCCAGTGGCAGATCCGTGAGGATGAAGACTATTGGACGGAGACCGTACTTGACACCGGAGAAGACGCGGAGCAGAAAACGACGTACGAAGTACCTGCTGGCGCTGTTGACCCACTGAAGGTCTATTGCTGGAGGGTGAGATACAAGGACAGCACGAGTTTGTGGGGCGAGTGGTCAGACGAAACGTCGTTCGCCATGGGCATTGACACGGACGCTGACGGCCTGTGCGATTCCGTAGAAACGAATACTGGGGTGTACCAAACTTCCAGGGACACAGGGACTGATCCCCGAAATCCGGATACCGATGGCGACGGGCTAACGGACGGGGAAGAGGTGAACGCATTCCAGACCAACCCCACTCTGGCAGACTCGGATGAAGACGGACTGGGTGACTGGGAAGAGATCAACACTCACCTCACGGACCCAACCAAAGAGGATACCGACGGCGACCTGTTGCCCGACTTGTGGGAAATCAACAACCTCCTCGATCCGAGAAGCTCCGCCGGACTGGACGGGGGAACAGGCGACCCCGACGAAGACAATGTGATGAACCTCTTCGAGTACCTCATAGGCACCAACCCCAATGATGCCGACACCGATGCGGATGGAATGAATGATTCCTGGGAGATTCGCAACTCCCTCAGCCCCACAGATTCAGGAGGCGAGAATGGAGCGGAAGGTGATGCGGACCAAGACGGCCTGAGTAATCTCTGCGAGTATCAAAACCGCACCGACCCGCAAAGCCCGGACACCGACCAGGACGGTCTGGGCGATCTATGGGAGGTTGAGAACGAACTCGATCCCAACGACGGAGACGGAGTGAACGGCCCCGACGGCGATCCGGACGGCGACCGCATGACAAACCTTGAGGAGATGTTGGCCGGCACAGACCCGAACTCGGCGGAATCCGTGTTTGCGATCGCTTCGCTCAGGACTTACAACCCAGGTGTGGTGATCGCTTGGCCGACTATCCCGGAGAAGAGATACCAGGTTTACGTCGCTGACGAGCTCGGCGCCGAATGGTCTCCGCTGGGGCCGGAGATATTAGGCACAGGAGAAGAGGTCAGTTATGTGGACGGGACCGCCGATTTGGCGACAGTTCGCTACTATAAGGTCCTCATGCATTAGGCGAGTTATCGGTGGTCCTCGAAGATTTGGTGGCGGCTGTGGCGGGGCAAAAAAGACTTGACAGGGAAAGGCGGCGATGATATGTTCTCGCCGATTTCGATTTTGAAAGGTGTGTCTGGAGAAGAGATGACAATTCTGGGACTCTACAATTTAACACTCGTCGTGGTTGTGCTTCTCCGGCTCGCCCTATTGGTGCGGGGCGAGCCAGTGGGGAGAGAATCACTTGTGAGGGTCTCCAGCGCACTCTAAGGAAAGAAGCCAACATAAGGAACCTCAACCCACTGTCGGAAAGATAGTGGGTTTTTTGTCTGCGGGAAGCTCATCGCTCTGAACGCATCAGGGAAGGAAGGATTGAAACATGAGGAGCGACGAAGTCAAGAAGGGTCTGGAGCGAACGCCGCATCGCGCGCTTCTTTACGCCACGGGAATCACGGAACACGATCTGAGCAAGCCGTTTATTGGCGTTGCCAGCAGTTTTAGCGATATTATCCCCGGGCATACGGGGATGCGCGCTCTGGAGCGGGCTATCGAAAACGGAGTTCACGCCGGCGGGGGACGCCCGTTCATTTTCGGTGTCCCCGGTATATGCGACGGGATTGCCATGGGGCATGCGGGAATGAAATACTCCCTTCCCAGCAGAGAATTGATCGCGGACATCATCGAGACCATGGCCGAAGCTCATTGCCTCGATGGACTGCTGCTGCTCACCAACTGTGATAAGATCACCCCCGGGATGATCATGGGCCTGGCCAGGGTGGATATTCCCGGCATCGTGGTAACAGCCGGGCCGATGCTTTCAGGAAGGCACAGGATGCGCCGGCTCTCGTTTGTGCGCGATTCATACGAGCCCATAGGAGAAGTTCAGTCCGGGAGAATGTCCAGAGAGGAGGCGGAGGAACTGGAGAAGAGGGCCTGTCCCGGGGCAGGGTCGTGTCAGGGACTCTATACTGCCAACACCATGGCTTGCGTCACAGAAGCGATGGGGCTTTCGCTTCCCGGCTGCGCGACGGCTCTGGCCGTTTCCGCTGACAAGATACGGATCGCCTATGAGAGTGGGCAACGGGTCGTGCGACTTGTTGAGAAAAACATCATACCGACAAAGATCTTGACACGGGAGTCTATTGAGAACGGAATCCGTGTAGATATGGCACTGGGTGGGTCCACCAATACGGTCCTGCATATCCCGGCCATTGCTCACGAGGCCGGCGTTGACTTGCCGCTGGAAGTGTTCGACGTGATCAGCCGGAGCACGCCCCATATCTCCAGCATCAGGCCGGGCGGAGACTACTTCATGGAGGACCTGGAGTATGCTGGCGGAATTCCAGCGGTCCTGAAAGTCTTGGCGCCCAAGCTGAACGATACGCTAACCGTGTCCGGCCAGACCATTCTTGAGATCGCCGTCTCCGCGGAGAGAAACGATGAGGATGTCATTCGAGACCTGGACAAGCCCTACCATCCTGAGGGCGGTATTGCTATCCTTCGCGGAAACCTCGCCCCGGGAGGCGCCGTCGTCAAGCAGAGCGCCGTTCCTGAGAACATGCGGGAGTTTGAGGGGCAAGCAAAGGTGTTCGACTCAGAAGAGGAGGCCATGAAATCGCTCATGGCCAGAAAGGTCAAGCCCGGCGATGTGATCGTCATCCGATACGAGGGCCCGAAGGGAGGCCCGGGCATGAGGGAGATGCTTTCTCCCACCGCCACAGTGGTTGGCATGGGCATGTCCGATTCTGTGGCTCTTCTTACAGATGGGCGATTCTCCGGCGGGACCAGAGGGCCGTGCATCGGACATATCTCTCCGGAGGCGATGGAGGGCGGTCCCATCGCCATTGTGGCAAACGGTGACAGAATTCGGATCAGTATCTCCGACCGGCGAGTTGATCTACTGGTTTCCGATGAGGAGATTGAAAGCCGCCTCGCCCGGTGGCAGAAACCGCCAGCGAAGGTGACCTCTGGGTGGCTCGCGCGATATATGGAGCGCGTGGGCTCCGCCGGAAAAGGGGCCGTTTTTGAATAGCATAACGTAACTGGAGAAACGAATCTCCACAAGGAGGTTAGGGAGTGTTGCCATGAAAGGAGCTGAGATCGTTATAGATTGCCTTGTCAAGGAAGGCGTCGAGCATATGTTCGGCATTCCGGGAGGGGCTGTTCTCGACATCTGTCACGTGTTGAATAAGTCTCCAATCAAGTTCATCCTGACCCGGCATGAACAGGGGGCCGCTCATGCTGCGGACGGGTATGCGCGGTCTACGGGCAAGGTCGGGGTTTGCTTCGCGACCTCCGGGCCGGGCGCCACGAATCTTGTTACCGGCATCGCCACCGCTTATATGGATTCCGTTCCCATCGTGGCGATCACCGGGCAGGTCCCCACACCAATGATAGGGAACGATGCTTTTCAGGAGGCGGATGTCACCGGGATAACCCGCCCCATCACGAAGCACAACTACCTGGTTAAGGATGTGGATGAGCTTCCCAGCGTCATCAAAGAAGCGTTCTATATCGCAGGGACAGGCAGACCCGGTCCCGTGGTCATTGACATTCCCAAGGATGTCCAGCAGAAGAGTACCTCAAAGAGATACCCCTCTTCTATTGACCTGCCCGGATACAAGCCGACTGTTAAGGGGCACATCAAACAGGTCCAGAAGGTGGCCGACGCCATAAAGAAGTCGAAAAAGCCGCTCATTTACGCCGGGGGAGGGGTGATCATCTCGGGAGCGAGCAAGGAGCTATACGAATTGGCCTATAAGGCGGGTATCCCGGTGACGACCACGCTCATGGGCCTGGGGGCTTTCCCGGAGACGGATGAGCTGTCCCTCAAAATGCTCGGAATGCACGGCACCAGGTACGCGAACATGGCCGTGATGGAGACCGATCTCCTCATCGCCATCGGCGCCAGGTTCGACGACCGGATCACGGGAAAGCTTTCAGAGTTCGCTCCCCACGCCAAGGTAGTGCATATTGACATTGATCCGTCGTCCATCAGCAAGAACGTCACCGTCCATATTCCGGTGGTAGGGGATGTCAAAGAGGTCCTGCTGGGGCTGAATAAGATCGTGGAGAAAGCAGATTCGGACCAATGGCTGAGCAAGGTCAAAAAACGGAAGCAAGAACATCCGCTCACATACAAACAGAGTGCGAACGGGCGGGTCAAGCCCCAGCATGTCGTTGAGGAAATCTATCGGGCCACCGACGGAAAAGCCATCATCTGCACCGAGGTGGGGCAGAATCAGATGTGGGCCGCCCAGTTCTATAAGTACACGGTTCCTCGGCAGTTCCTTTCCTCGGGCGGGCTGGGGACGATGGGCTATGGCTTTCCAGCAGCGATCGGCGCACAGGTCGGAAACCCCGACAAGATCGTTTTCGACATCGCCGGCGACGGCAGCATCCAGATGAATATTCAGGAACTCGCCACAGCAGTGCACTACAAACTTCCGGTCAAGGTGGCCATCCTGAACAACCAGTACCTGGGCATGGTCCGGCAATGGCAGGGATTGTTCTACGACAAGAACTATGCCTATACGTGCCTGGCCCAGAACGTGGACTGCGAAGAGCTGTGCAATGACCCGCAGAGGGAATGCCCTGCCTACGTCCCCGACTTTGCCAAGCTTGCGGAAGCTTACGGTGCCGTGGGCACGCGAATCGAAAGACCCGAAGATGTTCGCGAGGCCATTGAGGAAGCCATTCGGACGCCAAACACAGTCGTTATGGATTTCAGAGTGGAAAAGGAAGAAAACGTCTGGCCGATGGTGCCAGCCGGAGCACCTATCAGCAAAATGATTGACGGTGTGGAGTTGCTATGAGTTCATCCTTATTATTTCTCAACGCAGAGGCGCGGGGGCGCAGAGTATTGCATGGTCCCCATCATCGTCAGAAACCTTCTTTCTCTTGGCGCCTTTGCGTCTCTGCGTTCGACATTAGAAAGGGGAGAGGGAGATGAAACACGTTATATCGGTACTGGTCCAGAATAAGTCGGGCGTCCTGGCCCGGGTAGCCGGACTGTTTAGCGGAAGAGGGTTCAATATAGATAGCCTGTGCGTTGCTGAAACGCTCGACTTGACTAAATCGAGAATGACCATCGTCGTCGAGGGTGACGACAGGATTCTTGAACAGGTGAGCAAACAGCTCAACAAACTCATAGACACCATAAAGGTGACAGATTTCAAAGGCGAGGAATATGTGGACCGGGAGCTGGTTCTGGTGAAGGTGAACGTAACTTCCGCGACCCGGTCCGAAGTCATGCAGATCGTGGACATCTTCCGAGCGAGAATTGTCAGCGTGAATCACAACACACTCATTGTGGAGGTTACTGGCAACGAGAGCAAGGTCTCCGCTTTTATTGACCTGCTGCGCACGTTCGGCATTAAGGAGATCAACAGGACAGGCAAAATCGCCATATCGAGAAAGTAGACTGTGCGGATAGGAATAGAACCCATGGGATAAGGGAGGACTCCAGAATGGCTAAAATGTACTACGACCAGGATGCCAACCTTGACCTGCTGAAGGGCAAGAAGGTCGCTATCATCGGCTATGGAAGCCAGGGCCATGCCCAGTCGCAGAACCTCCGCGACAGTGGGGTGGACGTTATCGTCTCAGAACTGGAGGGGACCGAGAACTACAAGCTGGCCGTGGAGGCCGGCTTCAAGCCGGTGGACGCTGCGACCGCGGCCAAAGAGGCTCAGATCGTCCAGATACTCGTTCCTGACACGGTTCAGGCGAGCCTGTACAGAAGCGCGATTGGCGAGAACCTCCAGGAGAACGATGCCCTCGTTTTCTCGCACGGATTCAATATCCATTTCGGGCAAATTGTGCCTGCGGAATACGTGGATGTCTTTATGGTCGCACCCAAGGGACCCGGCCATCTGGTCCGAAGGGTCTTCACCGAGGGAGGCGGGGTGCCAGCACTTATCGCCGTTCAGCAGGATCGTAGCGGAAATGCGAAGGACTTGGCCCTCGCGTACGCCAAAGGAATCGGCGCCACGCGAGCAGGCGTCATCGAGACCACTTTCGCCGAGGAGACGGAGACTGACCTGTTCGGGGAGCAGTGCGTCCTCTGCGGCGGAGTTACGGAGCTGGTCAGGGCAGGTTTTGACACGCTGGTGGAAGCCGGTTACCAGCCGGAGATCGCGTACTTCGAGTGCCTTCATGAGCTCAAATTGATCGTTGACCTCATGCACGAAAAAGGGATCACCGGCATGAGGTACTCCATCAGCGACACCGCAGAGTACGGCGATGTCACGCGGGGTACGCGGATCATTACCGAGGAGACGCGGGACGAGATGAACGAGATTCTTGCGGAGGTCCGCAGCGGCGAATTCGCCAGGGAATGGATCTTAGAGAATCAAGCCGGCCGACCCGTCTACCGAGCTCTGGTCCAAGAAGGGAAGGAGCACCTCATCGAGAAGGTCGGCGAGGAACTCCGCGGTATGATGAGCTGGATCAACAAATAGACAGCGTCAACCAGACGGTTATGCGAAACAATGTCCGAAACAAGTCATTTCAACTACGTTGAGCCGGCAGGCGCCGGGTTCGCGAATGAACAGTGGCGCGTGAAAACGCGATGCCATCTCGTCCTATCCGCGCCTGCTCTGTGTCTCGCTCCTTAGCTGAGACCTGGCAATCTGTGTTGGCCTCGAGGCACTGGGAGCGAGATTCCGAGCAGGCATCTGCTGTTTGGGGAAGGATAGGAGGAGAAACAGTTCCATGATTCGTATCTGAAAGGTGGAAAGATGAGCGAGCGAATAATCATTTTCGATACAACGTTGCGAGATGGCGAGCAATCGCCCGGGGCCAGTATGGGCGAGAGGGCAAAGGTGGAAGTGGCCCGGCAGTTGGAGAGGTTGGGAGTGGATGTCATTGAGGCCGGATTTCCGATCTCTTCGCCCGGTGATTTCGAGGCTGTGCAGGCGGTCGCCAAGGCGGTGACCAAGCCCATCGTTGCCGGGCTGGCTCGGTGCGTGAAAGGAGACATTGATGCCGCTGCGAAAGCGGTTGAGAAGGCGAAAAAACCTCGCATCCACGTGTTCTTGGCAACCTCCAAGATCCACATGAAGTATAAGCTGAAAAAGGCGGAGGAAGAGATTCTGAAGCTGGCTGTGGATTCGGTCAAGCACGCGAAGGAATTCGTTGATGACGTGGAGTTCTCCCCGGAGGATGCCTCCCGTACAGACCTCGACTTTCTGGCTACAGTGTTCGATGCGGTCGTGGACGCTGGAGCAACCACTGTCAACATTCCGGACACGGTGGGCTACGCGATCCCTGACGAGTTCGGGAATGTAATCAAGCACCTGCGTGAGAACACCCGCAACGGCAGGAAGGCGGTCATCAGCGTCCACTGCCATAACGATCTGGGACTTGCCGTGGCCAACTCATTGGCAGCCGTCGCCAACGGAGCCAGGCAGGTGGAATGCACGATCAACGGCATCGGTGAGCGAGCCGGCAATTGCTCCCTGGAAGAGGTGGTCATGGCCATCCGCACGCGGAAGGATGTGCTGAATTTCCGCACGGGCATTAAGACGCGTGAGATCATCAAGGCCAGCCGCTTGGTGAGCAAACTGACGGGCATCATCGTTCAGCCCAACAAAGCCATCGTTGGTCACAACGCTTTCGCTCACGAGGCGGGCATCCATCAGGACGGCATGCTGAAGGAGCGGACGACCTACGAGATCATGAAACCGGCGGACATCGGCTTGACCGAGAGCCGGCTTGTCCTTGGGAAACATTCCGGAAGGCACGCGTTCAGCGAGAGGTTGAAAAAGCTCAGATACAGTCTCAGCCGCGCGGAGGTAGACAAGGCGTTCGCCGCGTTCAAGGTGCTTGCCGACAAGAAAAAGGAGATTTACGACGAGGACATTCAGGCGCTCATCGAGGAGCAGTTGGTGACTATCCCACCCACTTACCGATTGGAGTATGTGCAGATCAGCAGCGGCACCAATACGATTCCCACGGCCACGGTCTGTTTGAAAAAAGATGACAATGTCCTCCAGGACGCCTCATGCGGTGACGGTCCCGTTGATGCCGCCTACAAGACCATTGACAGGATCACGAAAATGAAGTGCCGGCTCATGGACTACTCTCTCCAAGCTGTAACCGGTGGGAAGGATGCCATGGGAGAGGTGGTCGTGCGAGTCCGCCACCACGCCTCTGGCGTGGAAGTCACCGGGCGAGGCACGAGCACAGACATCATTGAGGCGAGCGCCAAAGCCTACGTCAACGCCGTGAACCGATTGATCTTCCTGAAGGGCACGCGGCAGACGAAAAGCTGATCTCGAATGATCTCATTACGGTGCGAGGAAGTGTGCGTTTTCGTCTGGTGAGCAACGATGCGCGGAGAAATGGCCGCGAGAACCAATTGCCTATTCCGGGCTCCGCGGCCCTTTTTCATATCCTGTTGAGGTACTGGATGAAGTAGTTCGCCAGCCTTTTAAGGTCAGCCCGGGCCTTGTCGGCTTCGAGGATGTGCGCATAGTAGCCCACAACGGGCGACCTGCGCCGTCCCAGCCGCCGCATGATGTCGGCAATGAGGTAGTTGTACAGCGGGACGTTCCTTGACGGAATCAGTGCCTCGTACATGGCCGTCTTGTAGCAGGCAAGAGCTTCTTGGAGACACTTCTCCTCCGCAGCTACAAGGACACTGAACTTCTCGATTTGCTGTTGAATGGCGTCGTCGCTTCCGGCCTCTTTCCGCAACTGTGTGATCCATTTATCGCGAACGTCAACGAAGCCGCCCCTCTGCGCCGCCCGGGCCGCTGCCAGCATCAGCTCCGCTTTCTTTTGCCTGTTGTTCTCGGCCGATATTTTCTTCTCCAGCTCTTCCAGCAGCGGGAGAACGGACTCCGGCCCCTCGAAGGACAGCTTGGCTGTCGCCTCTGCCGTAGCTTCGATCCTTGCGCAGTAGGCCGCGCCATGGAAGGTCTGCCCGTGGAAAAGAATATCCGATCGCGTGATCTTGTAGCACCACGCCGCGTATTTCCAGCTCCGCCACGCCGGAATCTGCCCTTGCTTGACTGATGCTGGCGGTGGATTCTGTTCGAGCATTGCCTTGAGCCGCGCCTTTTGGTCGTCGCGGAGGGAGTGAGAAAACTCTTTCGCGTAGGCCGAGTACATGCACTTCGGACAGCTAACCACCGTCTGGAACAGAGGCGCACCGCCCTCTGCGTGGGAGCAGAAGTCGCTGTCCATGCTCTTCGCATCCGAGAACTGACTCTCAAATGTGACCTCCGGCGCGGCAGGGGCCTCAAATTCCTCTCCGCAGAGCGGGCAGGTATAAGTCGCCTTTCCTTCTTCCGCCCCGGAACCAAATCCCAGTACGCTTATTCCGATAAGCGACAGAATCAAACCTAACAGTTTTTTGTTCATATGAATCCTCAATGCTCTCGTGCGAACTGCTTTTGAAGTGTCCGAGCACGCGTCCCTTCTCTCTAAAATATACTACCTCCACCCGAAGAAGGGAAGTCCTCACTTTGAGGTATGTTCTATCTCGCGGAGATCGGCTGCATTATGACCGCCCTGGGACACGCCTTGCCGAACCTCTCGGCATCATCTTTCTTTCCCAGGATGATCCCGCCACAATGGTACGGGAGAAAGTATTTGGCTCGGATAACCTTCGCGGCTTCGGCTGCCTCCGCCACGTCCATGGTATACTTCCCGCCGACGGGAAGAAAAGCGATGTCGGCTTTAACGTCTTTCATTTCGGGAATGAAATCCGTGTCCCCGGCAAAATAGAAGCTGCGCTCGTCAATCCGGACAATATAACCAACCCACCCTTTCGACTTGGGGTGATACCGCTTGTTCAGGTTGTACGCTGGCACAGCCGCAATCTTTACCCCGCCAATCTCCAGCTTCTCACCAAGAGCGATGACCTTGACGTTCTTCCCTCTGAGAGCGGAAAGACACCTTTGATCCTTGGGACAGATGAAAACCGTGTCTTCCTTGGCGATCTTGGCGATGTCGGCGGGCGAGAGGTGGTCGCCGTGCGAATGCGTTATGAGGATAATGTCCGCATCCTTCTTTACAGAGCCCAACCTGAACGGATCCACGTAGATGATTTTTTCCGCCTCGATCCGCAGCGCCGCCTGCACCAACCAGGTGACGCCCCTGAGCAATTTCTTGGCCTCTTCCGGAACTTTGCCAGCAGTTCCTTCCCCATGAGCCAAGCCCATGCAGCTAAGCAACGTAACGATAACCATAGCCTTGAGCAATCCGGTGATCATCCCTTTTCCTCCGCTCCGTTATGTTTGGATGTCATTGCACACGAGCCTTCTTCATCACACATCTTACCATGCAAGCCGTGCCTTCCCGCACACCAAAATGGGACAGCGAATTTTCGGGGATACTTTCGAGGGGTTTGCCGAAGGTGACTAAGAGGCTTGCCTGCCCGCCTGCCCGTTGGGCTGCGGCCAGGGGGGGAGGGACTGAAACTGGGCATCCTGGCCCAGCACGCCATGAAAGCAGCCAGACGCCTGTTTCTCCCTCCCGCGATTTCCGATACTACGCCCTGGCCGATGGGATAAAAGCCTTTCTGTCCGGCTGTGAGACCCCATTTCGTCAGCGCCGCGAGCAGCCTCGTGCCGATCCGCAGCTTCTCTTGCCCCTATAGCCGAGTTTTTGGGGAATCTCCATGTGAGAATTTTGGTTGACAACTTCACTCCTTTTTCCTATGCTCTCGTTTTCCCTGAGGTAGCCTTAAGGAATGTCAGAAAGATAATATGGACACTTACGTCACGAAAGAAGTCGAAGTAAAACGTCGCTGGTACGTTGTGGATGCAGAGAACCTGGTCCTGGGGAGGATGGCCACCAGGATCGCGGACATTCTGCGTGGCAAGCACAAGCCGTGTTATACCCCGAACGTGGATACGGGCGATTTTGTGGTTGTGATTAACGCGGAGAAGGTTACGGTCACGGGCAAGAAAGCACAGCAGAAGGTTTACCAGCGGTACTCCGGTTACCCCGGCGGGTTGAAAGAGATCAAGTATGCCGACATGCAGCAGAAGCACCCAGACCGAATTATCCGCCTGGCAGTGCAGAGGATGATCCCCAAGAACAGGTTAGGACGCAAGATGATCAAAAAGCTGAAGGTCTATAAGGGGCCGGAACATCCTCACGAGGCTCAAAAGCCCGAGGCGCTTTCGATAACTTAGCGTCGCGGTTTCCCAGAGGTATTTGGAAATGGCAGAAGAGCAAGAAACACAAGAAACAATCGTGGAACAGCCAACAGTTCACTGGGCGACAGGGAAACGGAAGACGGCTGTTGCCTCTGTGCGCCTCATGGAAGGGAAAGGCGAAATATTGGTCAACGGCAAGACCCTGGAGGAGTATTTCGGCACGGGCACTCTCTCCCTGATTGTGAAGCAACCTCTGGAGACGGTTGACCGTCTCACGAAATACGATATTCGAGTCAAGGTTATAGGCGGAGGGATGTCCGGGCAGGCCGGTGCTGCGCGCCACGGCATTTCCAAAGCCTTGGTCACAGCCGAAGAGGATCTGCGACAGCAACTCAAGCGTTCGGGGTTCCTGACCCGGGACCCCCGTATGAAAGAGCGAAAGAAGTACGGACAGCCTGGGGCGAGGGCCAGGTTCCAGTTCTCGAAGAGGTAAGGTGTTGCTGCTTTTGCAGGTTTGAAGACAAGTAGGCGACAATTGAAAGAACAGAGAGCAGAAGTGGCAGCGCTTCTGCTCTCTTGCTTTTGGCATGCGCTTGCTCCTGTGTCTCTGGGATCAGCCTCGGAGCAGGGCGAGTGGCACGAGGTTCGGGTGGGGACTGTTCGTAGCGTTCACTGTGGCAGAATGCTGCCCATCGGCAGCGGGGAGGTGGAGGCCCAATGTAAAGTGCTCGTGCCAGCGCGATGCAAGCAGTCCGGGATGCCATGTAGCGAAAAGGGAGGCGAGTCCCGCGTTTCGCGGGACGGGTGCGGTGCGCCTCGCGAGAGGGAAGTTTCCACAAGCTCTGGGACAACCCCAGAGAATCCACCACCATCAGGCACAAACGCCGCCTGAGATACGACTCAAACGCAGCCGCACCCCGGCAGACTGAAGCGTTGACATTACTCTTTGCAGTGTCGTAAAGTACGAAAGTTGGTGGGGCGGAAATCCGTACTGCTGTTGTGAATGGTTGTGCGGGGCACCGAGAATGGGGTCTGCGGACAAGGGGCGAAAGAGCTGAAAAGGGCTCATCGGGTAATGCCTTAAGTCACGAAATACGGTGTCGCAATTGGTTACAGAGAAAACAACAGAGAAGATCAACGTGGCCATTCTCGGTGCCACGGGTTACACAGGTGAGGAGGCGATCCGCATTCTCCTGAACCACCCCCATGTCGAGATGGCAAGGTTGTTCTCGCTGGAGTTTATCGGGGCGAGGGTGTGGGAAGCATTCCCTCGATTCAGCAAACGGCTGAACCTGGTGATCGAAAAGTTTGAGGAGGGTTCGTCCCTGGAGGGCTGCGATGCGGTCATCGCTTGTCTGCCTCATAAGGTCTCGATGGCTATTGTGGCGCCTATCCTCCAACAGGGGATAAAGGTCATTGACCTGAGCGCCGACTTTCGATTCGCCAGCCCGGACACCTACGCCGGAGTCTATGGGGTGGAGCACCAGTACCCTCATCTGCTTGAGCAAGTGGTCTACGGCCTTCCGGAGCTGAACCGGGAGAAGCTAAAGGGCTGCTCGCTGGTGGCTGTTCCTGGTTGCTATCCGACGGGGGCGATCCTGGGGGCGGCGCCGCTCGTAACGAAGCGGCTCGTTCGACCTTATGGGATTGTAATTGACGCTAAATCCGGGGTCAGCGGTGCCGGGCGGGCGCCGTCAAGTCGCTGCCATTTCCCGGAGTGCAATGAGAGTGTTTCCGCTTACGGGATAGGCAAGCATCGCCATCAGCCGGAGATCGAGGAGCAGCTTTCGCGTCTGTACGGCGAGGAGGTGAAGGTAACGTTCGCGCCTCACTTAGTGCCGATGAACCGTGGGATTTTGTCAACCATCTATCTTGACCCGGATGGTGATGTGAGCCTTGATAAAGTTCGGGCGGTGTACGAAGAGATGTACAGGGATGAGCCCTTTGTCACAGTTTTGCCGGAGGGACAGTATCCGGTGACATCGGACGTGACATTGACGAACTCGTGCCACATCGGGATAACAAAGACTCCAGAAGGGAAGATCGTTGTGACGAGTGCGATAGACAATCTGCGAAAAGGCGCCAGCGGGCAGGCGGTTCAGTGCCTCAACGTGGTGTTCGGTTTCGATGAAACGGAAGGGTTGATCCAGGCGTGAAACGGATTCAAGGTGGCATTACAGCTCCCACTGGCTTCACCGCCGCCGGTGTCGCCTGCGGGATCAAGGGAAGCGCGAAAGACCTGGCTATAATTGCCTCCGAAGAGCCATGTTTTGCGGCGGGAGTATTTACGACAAATAGGGTGAAGGCGGCGCCGGTTCAAATAACGCGGCGGCGTGTTCGGGACGTCGTGATCGCGCACGCTGTCGTAGTCAACAGCGGCAATGCAAATTGCTGCACAGGCGAAAAAGGTCTTCGAGACGCTCGCCGGATGGCGGATTTGTGTGGGGAAGTATTGGGCGTTCCGCCGGAAGAGGTCCTCGTCGCTTCGACGGGTCCCATTGGTAGGTTTCTGCCGATGGAGAAGGTGGAGCGGGGGATCAGACGAGCGGCGAGCATGCTGCGGAAGAGAGGCGGCCGCGAGGCTGCTGAGGCTATCCTTACGACGGATACTGTGACAAAGCAGATTGCTGTCACGGAGAGAATTGGCGGAGCCGAAGTCCGGATTGGAGCGATGGCGAAAGGGGCTGGGATGATCGAGCCAAACATGGCCACCATGCTCGCTTTTATTACAACCGATGCGGTCATTGACCGCCAGGCCTTTTCGGAGTTGCTTGCAAACGCCGTCAACAAGTCGTTCAACCGGGTCACAGTTGACGGCGACCGGAGTACAAACGATATGGTTATCGCCCTGGCGAACGGCCTCTGTGAGAATAAGATGATTCTTTTAGGCGCCGGGCGCGAGCTTTTTCAGGAAGCATTAGATTTCGTCTGCTCGGAACTGGCGAAGATGATCGTGAGAGATGGAGAAGGAGCGACCAAATTCATCGAGGTTACGGTGAAGGGCGCTCGCTCTCCACGTGATGCGGACAGAGCAGCCAGGGCTATCGCCAATTCTGCTTTAGTAAAAACCGCCCTCCACGGAGGAAGTGCCAACTGGGGCCGGATTATGGCCGCGCTGGGCTATTCAGGAGCGAGCATCAAGCCGCATCTCGTGGACATTTACTTGCGCGGTGTAAAGGTGGCCAGTGGAGGAGAGCCTGTGGATTACGATGCGAGCAAGCTTTCAAAAGCCCTGAAAAGAAAAGAGATTGAAGTAGTTGCTGATTTGAATCTGGGAAAATTCGAGCAGACCGTCTGGACCTGCGATCTTTCTGAGGAATACGTCGCGGTTAACGTTTAGGTGCGCCATGGAAGAGTCCATTCGAAAAGCGGCTGTGCTGATCGAGGCGCTGCCTTACATCCAGGCGTTCCGGGACAAGATCGTCTTGGTCAAGCTCGGCGGGAGCTTGCTCTCGCACGAGGAGCAACTGAACGGTACGTTGAAAGATGTGGTGTTCATGCACAGCGTGGGCATTAAGCCGGTGGTCGTTCATGGCGGGGGGGAGCAGATTAGCGACAACATGCGAAAGGCAGGACTTGAACCACGATTTGTGGCGGGCTATCGGGTTACCGACGAAAAAGCCATTCGGATCGTAAAACAAACTTTGCTCGGCGAGATCAATACGGACATTGTGCGGCGGATAGAGGAGTTTGGGGCGAGGGCAGAGGGATGCTCTGGAAAAGACGAGGGAATGCTTCGAGTCGAGAAGCTGTGCCCTGTGGTGCGCTTCGGCTCCCCCGATGCACCGGGCGAAGCGGTGGATATCGGCTGCGTGGGAAGGGTGATTGAGGTCAATGTAAATCCGATTCAAAGGATTCTGGAGAATGGGCGCCTGCCGGTCGTGGCGACCCTCGGCGTAACAAGAGATGGCCAAGTGTACAACGTGAACGCAGATGAATCGGCGGCGAAGCTCGCTGAAGCTCTGCGAGCGGAGAAGCTCGTATTCCTGACGGACGTCCGGGGTCTTCTGAGAGACCCGGAGGATGAAAACTCTCTTATGTCTTCTCTGGATGCGGACATCGTGGAAAAACTGCTTGAGGAGAAGGTCATTACGGGTGGCATGATACCGAAGGTCAAGGCGGCTTTGGAGGCAGTCAAGAACGGCGTTCACAAAACGCATATCATTGACGGGCGACTGACTCATTCCCTCCTCCTGGAGATATTCACTGACAAAGGAATAGGAACACAGATCGTTCAGTGAGCTGCGCGGCGCGGGAGGAAATGGCGGGCGAAACCGATGAGCATGTTTGAGGCAAAAATTCCGCGAGAAAAGCTGGCTGCTGTCGAGCGGGAGATCGAAAGACGCATCGAGGCGAAAAAAAAGAAGTTCGGCGATGTGCAGGCTACCGAAAAGGAAGCCATTGGCGATCTGCTGGACTACGGTCGTGCAGCGGTAGATGACATCTCACACGACCATTACATAGCCAGGAAGTTCGTGAAGATGTTCCCTGAGCGGGATGTGGCTGCTGGAGAAGCAATGCCCAGCCTGCCGGTTAGGTTTTACCATAAAGTGGTCAGGCGGCTTCTCAGGCAACAGATTGTTTTCAACGAATCAGTTCTTGGGTTCCTGGAAGAGACCGAGCAGCGTGTGTCTGAGCTGGAGAGAAGGCTTAAAGATCTCGAAGCTGGGTCTTCGAGAAGCGGTCGGTCGTCCTGAGCGAAGCTTCTCATCGAGGAGAAAGACGGATTGACACAGGTTCATCAATTTCTGCCGGTGCTGGACAGGGGAGATGCCATCGGCAATCATGTCATAGCACTCAGGAAGCTCCTGCGTCGGAACGGATTCGCCTCCGACATTTACGTGTGGCGAGCAGGCAAAGGACTGAAGCGAGAATGCCTGCCGTACCGGAAACACCGTGCGGTCAGTTCGCCGGGAAACGTGGCGGTTCTTCATTTTTCGATCGGGTCGCCGCTGTCGGGTTATGTGAGGAGGCTGCCGGACAAAAAAGTGATGGTTTATCATAACGTGACGCCCAAAGAGTATTTTATGGGTGTTAGTGAACACGTTTACTACATCGCCAAATCTGGCCGGAAAGAGCTGGCGTCGCTGGCGGAATGCATGGACCTGTGCCTTTGCGATTCGGAGTTCAATCGCAAGGATCTTCTTGAGCTTGGACACAAGAATGTCCACGTCGTTCCACTTTTGATGGATTTCTCGCTTCTGGATGTCCAGCCGGACAGCAAAGTGCAAAACAGATATAGCGACGGATGGAAGAACATCCTGTTCGTGGGCCGGATTGCCCCCAATAAGAAACAGGAGGACGTCATTCGGCTTTTCTACTATTACAAGAGGTTCATCAACTCACGCAGCCGACTTTTTCTGGTGGGGACGCCAAGGCAGACCCCACGGTATCAGGTCATCTTGCAGGATCTCGTTCGACGTCTGGGTCTTCAAGACGTGATATTCACAGGCTCTGTTACGCAATCGGACCTGGTTGCATACTACAAAGTTGCGGACGCATTCGTCTGCTTGAGCGAGCACGAGGGTTTCGGCGTTCCCTTAATCGAAGCGATGCATTTCAGAGTGCCGATCATTGCTTTTGACGCGGGTGCTATCGGAGAAACACTTGGTGGCGCTGGCGTTTTGGTCCGGGAAAAGAACCACATGGCTGTCGCAGAAATGATTGACTTGCTCCTGAACGACGAGGATTTGAGGTCGAGAATTCTTGAGACACAGGACGAGAGGTTGAGGTACTTCAAGAATACGGAAGAGATGGAAGCTCGCCTGCTAAAAGAGATCACAGCTCTCACCAATTAGAAGAAGACGGATTCGGCGATGCGGAAGGATTGAACATGGAACTGACAGAGGCGACCAAGAAAATCATCGAGGGTTTTGACAAGTTTGTCATGCCCACATACAAGCGAAACGTCATCGTGATCAGCCGTGCCAGGGGCTCAAAAGTGTGGGATGTGGATGGCAAGGAGTATCTCGATCTCTTCGCTGGCTGGGGAGTCAGCGGCATCGAATACTGCCATCCAAAGGTCGTTGAAGCGATCAAGTCCCAGGCTGAGAAGCTGATTCACATGCCGAACAACTACTACAATGAGCTCCAGGGCAAGTTGGCGGAGAAAATCGCCATGAACTCGTTTGGTGGAAAGTGCTTCTTCTGCAATAGCGGAGCGGAAGCGGTGGAAGGGGCTTTGAAGCTAGCGCGGAAATATGGCTCCTCCACCGGCCGGCACGAGATCATTACGATGGAGAACTCTTTCCATGGCAGGACGTTCGGGGCCCTGTCAGCGACCGGCCAGGCGAAGTATCGCGAAGGATTCAGCCCTGTACTGCCCGGTTTGCGGTACGTTCCTTTTGCCGACTTTAGCGCGCTGCGGGGCGCTTTTTCCGATGAAACGTGCGCGGTGATGATTGAACCGATTCAGGGTGAGGGCGGGATACATGGAGCTTCCAGGGAGTATTTCAAGAAGGTGAGAGATTTCTGCTCGGACCACGATGTTCTGCTGATCTTCGATGAGGTTCAGACTGGCGTCGGTCGGACCGGGGAGTATTTCGCCTACCAGCTTTATGGTGTAGAGCCGGACGTTATGACCCTGGCCAAGGCACTTGGCGGTGGATTCCCAATCGGCACTCTCGTCGTCCAGCCGCGACTGGCGGAGGTTTTGGTCCCCGGCAATCACGCCTCGACGTTCGGGGGCAGCCCTCTTGCTTGTGCTGCTGCACTGGCCGTGTTCGAGGCGATAGAGGAGGACAATCTCCTTGAGAACGTGAAGGCTATGGGAGCGTATCTTAGAGAGAAGCTGGAGAGCCTCAGATTGAAATACGCTGTCATCAAGGAAGTTCGGGGCGAGGGATTAATGATTGGAGCTGAGCTGACGAGAGAGGGCACCGATATTGTCGAAAGATGCGTGCGAAAAGGACTGCTCATCAATTGCACCGCGGGCAAAGTGCTCAGGTTCCTTCCGGCGATGACCATTAGCAGGGAGGAAATTGATCACGCAATGTGGATACTGGACACTGTGCTGGATGAGTCCTCATAGCCGCAGGCAGCTTCCCGCGTAGGAAATAGAGCGAAGTCGGAAAAGGTGATAGAGAGAACGATGAAGAAGGATCTCATTTCAATCAGTGACTTGACAAAGGCGGACGTGGAGCGGATTCTTGACCTCGCCGCCCAGATGAAAAAAGATCGGTCTTTCGGTCAGGAACTCGCGGGGAAAACCCTCGCTCTGATTTTCGAGAAACCTTCGCTCAGGACACGCGTTACCTTCGAGGTCGGGATGACGCAACTGGGAGGACACGCCGTCTATCTCAGTCAAAGCGATATTGCCCTGGGCAAGCGAGAAGCGGTCTCTGACGCCGCGAAGAATCTGGAAAGGTGGGTTGACGGCATCGCCGCAAGGACCTTTCGGCACAGCACAGTGAGCGACCTGGCCGCAAATTGCGGCATTCCGGTAATCAATGCCCTCTCCGATGAGGAGCATCCCTGCCAGGCGCTGGCTGATTTCTTGACCATTCGGGAGAAGAAGGGGGATCCGGCGAAAGTCAGGTTGGTTTACCTCGGCGACATAAACAACGTTTGCCGATCTTTAGCTATGCTGGCTTCGCTGGTGGGGACCTCCATGGTCATCGGTACTCGCCAGGCAGATCCCGACCTCTTTGGCAGGAGCGAGTTGGACCGGCGAGGGGAGGCTCAGGCGGAACTGGCAAGAGCCTTGCGCGAATATGTCGAGCTGCGTCTGGACGAAGACCCCCGAAAGATAGTCAAAGATGCTGATGTCATTTATACCGACGTCTGGGTCAGCATGGGCGAAGAGAATCAGGCGAAAGAAAAGCTGAGAAGATTCAGTCCCTATCAGGTAAATTCGCGGGTGATCGAATCCGCCAAGAAGGATGTGATTTTCATGCACTGCCTCCCCGCCAAGAGAAACCGGGAGGTCACCGATGATGTCCTCGATGGCCCCCATTCCGTGGTCTTCGATCAGGCGGAGAACAGGCTTCACGTCCAGAAGGCGCTGCTGCTCCTGTTACTCGGCGGGAAAGCTGAACGCGGCGCAGCGAGGGATCGCATCCGATAACATCGAGCTCGTAAGAAAGTTTTGGAGAAACAGAAGAATGAGAATTGTTCTTGCTTATTCGGGTGGCCTTGACACTTCGGTCATCCTGAAATGGCTGATAAAAAACTACGAGGCAGAGGTCATCGCCTTCGTGGCGGATATCGGACAGCCGGAGAACCTTGACAAGGTTCGAAAGAAGGCACTCGCGACAGGTGCAAAGAAGGTCTGCGTGGAAAACCTGCAGGAAGAGTTCGTCCGGGATTTCGTTTTTCCGATGTTCAAAGCCAATGCCATCTACGAAGGAGTGTACCTCCTGGGAACGTCCATCGCCCGGCCTCTTATCGCGAAGGGGCAGGTCGCGGTGGCGAAAAAGGAGAGAGCTGATACCGTATCCCATGGCGCTACCGGGAAGGGAAATGACCAGGTGCGGTTCGAGCTGACATACGCAGCGCTCGCGCCTCACCTGAAGGTCATTGCCCCCTGGCGGGAATGGGACCTCAAGTCGCGATCCGACATGATCCGTTACGCAAAAGAGAACGACATACCGGTCTCCGCGACAAAGAAAAAACCATATAGCATTGACCAGAATATCCTCCATACGAGCTATGAGGGAGGAATTCTGGAAGACCCCTGGAGCGCGCCTCCAGCTCACATGTTCCTTACGACAGTAGCCCCGGAGAAGGCTCCCGATAAACCGACGGAAATCACAATTGATTTCGCTAAAGGCATGCCGGTCGCTGTCAATGGACGGAAGTATTCACCCGCGAAACTTTTGATGAAGCTGAACCAGATTGGGGCGAAGAACGGTGTGGGACGTGTGGACGTGGTGGAGGACCGCTTCGTGGGAATGAAGTCGAGGGGCGTGTATGAAACGCCGGGCGGAACGATTCTGCACATTGCCCATCGCGCCATGGAATCCATCACCATGGACAGAGAGGTGATGCACATTCGGGATTCGTTGATCCCCAAGCACTCTCAGCTTGTTTATAACGGCTTCTGGTTCTCGCCGGAAATGGATGTTTTGAGGGCGTTGGTGGACGAGACCCAGAAGGACGTCACCGGAACTGTGAGGCTGAAGGTTTATAAGGGAAACGTCACGGTCACCGGGAGGAAATCCCCGCGTTCTCTTTATAGGGAAGATGTGGTGACATTCGAGGAGGACAAGGTTTACGATCAGAGTAAAGCAGGTGGCTTCATAGACCTTAATGCTCTTCGGCTCCGGATACGGGCGCGGCGCGGACGCCGGTGATCGGCGCCTTGCTGACTGCGATTCAGCGGAGCGCGAGGCTGCCACAATCGAGCAAAGCGATGAAGAAGAAATCTTCCGACAAACTGTGGGGGGGCAGATTTGAGGAGAGGTCGCATCCTCTTTTGGAGGAGTACACCGCCTCGGTCCATTTTGACAAGCGCCTTGCACCACACGACATCCAGGGGAGCATTGCGCACGCGAGAATGCTCCACAGGATTGGTCTGTTGTCAGCCCGAGAGCGCGATCGTCTGGTCCGTGGGCTAAAAGAAATAAGGAAAGAGATCGAGGAGGGGCGTTTCCAATTTGACCCGGCTCTCGAAGATGTCCACATGAACATCGAAGCCCGGCTGACCGAGAAGGTGGGTGAAGTGGGGAAGAAGCTTCACACCGGCCGCTCCCGCAACGATCAGGTCGTTCTCGACTTGCGGATGTACGTCAAAGGGGAGATCGAGCAGGTCATCAACCGACTCCGCGCGCTCCAGCGGGCGCTGGTCGGATTTGCCGAAAGAAATCGCGATGTCGTATTCCCCGGATATACGCACCTTCAGCAGGCGCAGCCGGTTCTCCTGGCGCACCACGTCTTGGCGTATGTTTGCATGTTCGAGCGAGACAGAGAGCGGCTGAAAGATGCCTCCAAGAGGACGGACGTTATGCCTTTGGGAAGCGGGGCACTCGCTGGCACCTCCATCCCCATTGACCGTGAGTTTGTCGCGAAGGAGCTTGGTTTCTCTCGCATCAGCGACAACAGCATTGACGCCGTCAGCGATAGAGATTTCGCCATCGAATATTTGAGTGCCCTGACCCTCATCGGAATGCACCTATCGAGGCTTGCCGAGGAGCTTGTCATCTGGTCCTCGTCGGAGTTCGGCTTCATTCAAATCGGCGACGCTTTCTGCACCGGCAGCAGCATGATGCCGCAGAAAAAGAACCCTGACGTCCCTGAGCTCGCGAGAGGGAAAATGGGGAAGCTTCTCGGAAACCTGGTCTCATTGGTGACGACGATGAAGGGTCTTCCCCTCAGCTATAACCGGGACATGCAGGAGGACAAGGTGCCGGTTTTTGAATCTACTGACATCATTAAAGCCACGCTTGATGTCTTCGCGAAAATGATGGAGACTGTCAGGGTGAAAAGCGACTCCATCGCCCGCGCAATGAAAGGCGGATATTTCCAGGCGGTTGATCTTGCGGAGTACCTTGTCGAGAAAGGAGTGCCTTTCCGCGAAAGCCACAGAATCGTCGGAGAGATCGTCTCTTATGCGATCAAGAAGGGCAAGGGATTGGACGAGTTGACCGGTGAGGAGCTGCGCCAGTTCAGCACTTCGTTCGCCGATGATGCTCTTCAGTTGACAGACATACGAGCCTCCGTTCGCAACAAGCTGTCATACGGCGGCACGTCCCCGAGAATGGTCGCGGCGCAAATCCGCTCCTGGAAGAATCGCCTGTCAAAGGAACGGTAGACTATGGATATGTTCGATTTCAGAGAGGGAGAGCTCTTCTGCGAGGACGTGGATGTCAACGTCATTGCAGAGCAGGTCGGCACTCCTATCTTCATTTACAGCGCAGGTACAATCCTCGACCATTTCGATAACGTAGAAGGGGCATGGGAGGGGATGCCCCACATGGTCTGCTACGCCGTCAAGGCCAACTCAAACATCGCCATACTTCGTTTGCTGGTGGAGCACGGCGCGGGAATGGAGGTGGTTTCGCAGGGGGAGTTGTTCCGAAGCCTGCAAGCAGGAGCTGATCCCAACAAGATCATCTTCACTGGTCCGGGGAAAACGGCGTCAGAAATAGAGTATGCCGTTCAGAAAGATATTTTCCTATTAGTGGTCGAGTCGCTTCCGGAACTCCTTCGCCTCAACGAGGTCGCCGCCGCGGCGAATAAAAAGGCTCGATTCGCCGTAAGAGTCAATCCGGACGTGGACCCCCAAACCCATGCCCACATCACAACTGGAAGGGCAATTAACAAGTTCGGTCTCGATCCTGCCTCCGCCGTGGAAGCTTACCGGAAGTCGAAGGACCTATCTCACCTCCTGCCGGTTGGAATACATATGCATATCGGGTCTCAGATTGTGTCGAGCCAGCCGTACGTTGAAGCCGTGGAGAAAGTGCGGCCGGTCATTGAACAGGTCAGGGAGCTGGGGATTGAGCTGGAGTACTGTGATCTGGGTGGGGGCATGGGAGTCATCTACGACGAGGAGCAACCTTGCACTGCGGATGAATTGGTCGGCAAGGTCAAGCCCCTTGTGAAAAGCCTGGATATGACGATCATCATGGAGCCCGGGCGGTTTATCGTGGGAAACGCAGGCATATTAGTCACCGAGGTTCAATACATAAAGAAAACCACACTAAAGAAGTTCGTCGTGGTAGACGCGGGAATGAATGAGCTTATCCGCCCGGCGCTCTACGGAGCCTATCATCGGATTCTTTCGACGCAAGATGTGGGGCCGGAGATGATTGAAGCTGACATTGTGGGGCCGGTGTGTGAATCCGCTGACACCTTCGCGAAGGAGAGACAAATCCCAGCGGTCAAGGCGGGGGATTACCTGGCGATCATGACCGCCGGGGCCTACGCATCTTGCATGAGTTCGGAGTACAATTCCCGTCCGAAATGTGCGGAAGTGCTTGTCCAGGGCGAGCAATTCTCCATCATCCGGGAACGGGGGAAACTGGACGACCTTGTCGAGAGCGAGAGAATCCCTGATTTCCTCAGTAAGCCGTCGCCAGCGGAGTAGTAGGAGATCAAGAGCATGGCACTAAGAGTCGAGTTTGCAAAATACTCCGGCGCCGGAAACGATTTCATCCTCATTGACAACCGTTCCGGGTCATTCCCGACAGACGACAGCGACCTGATTCGAGACATGTGCGCTCGGCGAACCTCCATCGGGGCCGACGGATTGATCCTGCTGGAGAACTCCGATAAAGCCGACGTCAAAATGAGGTTTTTCAATTCCGATGGCGGCGAAGCGGAAATGTGCGGTAATGGGGCGCGGTGTCTGATCGCTTTTGCGAGACGCAAGGGTCTCGACTCGACGGTAATCACTCTGGAGACTATGGAAAGGGTGCTGACCGCCCGTGTGGACGAAGAGGATATATCAATTGAAATGGGGGCGGTGACAGAAACCGAGTTGAACATTGATATAGAAATCGAAGGGCAGACTTATCGCGTTCATCATACGAACACGGGAGTGCCCCACGCGGTGATGTTTGTTGACGAGGTGAATGAAGTGGATGTTGTCGGACTGGGAAGAAAGGTCAGATTTCACGAAAGGTTTCAGCCGAAGGGCGCCAACGCGAACTTCGTGCAAGTGACAGGCGAGAATTCCATCTCAGCTCGCATTTACGAGAGAGGGGTGGAGGACGAGACTCTGGCCAGCGGCACAGGCTGTGCGGCGTGCGCCGTGATCGCCAGCCTGGTGAAAGACCTCAATCCCCCGATTCAGGTGCAAACGCGAAGCGGAGCATCCCTCACGATCAGTTTCAAAAGAGAATGTGAGCAAGTTTCCCATTTGACGATGAGCGGCCCGACGAGGCTCGTTTACGAAGGCGTTTACTTCCCGTGAGGCGGTGCGCGAGTCTGGCGGACATCGCTGCACTCGCTTATCAGCTCAAGGTGAATACGAAAGGCCATCCGGGGCCGAAACTCGACAAGACAAGACTCAGGAGGAGGACCGTATGTTTGAAGGCTCGATCGTCGCGATAGTGACGCCTTTCAAGAACGGCGCCGTGGATTACGACAGGTTGGGGCAACTGGCCGAGTACCATATCGAGCAAGGCACGGATGGCATTCTTCCGTGCGGCACGACGGGCGAGTCTCCTACTCTGTCGCATGAAGAGCACAGGAAGGTCGTCGAGTTCGTTGTGGAGAAAGTGAACCGGAGAATTCCGGTCATTGCGGGAGCTGGCTCGAATAGCACCGAGGAAGCTCTCTCACTGACCCGCTATGCGAAGGATGTGGGAGCGGACGCTGTTCTAAGCATCACGCCTTACTACAACAAGCCCACACAGAGAGGAATGATCAAGCATTTCACGCGGATCGCTACTGAGGTTGACATCCCTATCGTGTTGTACAACGTGCCAGGCAGGACGGGCGTCAATCTTCTCCCGGAGACCATCGCGGAGCTATCCAAAGTGGAAAACATCGTTGCGGTAAAGGAAGCAAGCGGCAGCATGTCCCAGATCTGCGACATTATCTCTCGGTGCGACATCATCGTTGTTTCGGGCGAGGACTCGATCACGTTTCCTCTTCTTGCGGCCGGGGGAAAGGGCGTGATCTCTGTCGCCGCGAACATTATTCCGAAGGATATGGCTGAACTGGTCAGCAGTTTCAAGGAGGACATAGCCCGCAGCCGCGAACTGCATTACAAGTACTGGCGGCTGTTGAAAGACCTTTTCATTGAGACCAACCCGATTCCTGTGAAAACGGCGATGGAGATGATGGGGCTTCTCGATTTTGAGGTTCGGCTTCCACTTTGCGAGATGAGCAACGACAACAAGCAAAAACTGCGATCCACCTTGAGCGATTGCGGTTTGATTTGAAGTTGGGCGCAACTGCATGTGGGGAGAGTTCGATGATACGAATCGTTATCAGCGGAGCAGCGGGACGCATGGGACGGGCGATCATCGCTCTGGCGAGAGAAGACCCCGACTTCAAAATCGTTGGAGCGATTGAGGCGAAAGGCCATCCGGACCTGGGCAAAGATGCTGGAACAGTTGGGGGAGTCTCGCCGCTTGATGTGCAGCTCAGCGGCGATCTCGCCCAGGTGATCGCAGATGCGGATGTGGTCGTTGACTTCTCCGAAAAGGGAAACAGTCTGGCTTGCGTGGACATTGCCCGCCAGGCAGGTAAAGCGATGGTCATCGGGACTACAGGCTTCTCAGACGAGGAAATCGCCCGAGTGAAAGAGGCGGCTCAGGAAATCCCAATCGCCTGGAGCCCGAACATGAGCGTCGGAGTGAACCTGCTTTTCCAGATCGCGGAGGAGACCGCCAGGAAGCTGAAAGGCTATGACGTTGAGATCATCGAGATCCACCACAACAAGAAAAAGGACGCCCCCAGCGGCACCGCTAAGAAGCTCGCTCAAGTGGTCGCAGATGCCACGGGAAGCGACATTTCGCGCGACGCCGTTTACGGCAGGCAGGGGATGGTCGGTGAGCGGAAGCCGGAAGAAATCGGGGTTCATGCGGCCCGTGCGGGTGACATTGTGGGAGAGCATACTGTGATTTTCGCTGGGTCTGGAGAGAGGGTAGAGCTGACGCATCGTGCCCACAGCCGCAATACCTTCGCCTCCGGAGCTCTTCGCGCCGCCCGCTTTGTCGCGAAAGCACCGCCCGGTTTCTACACCATGGGCGATGTGGTTGGAGAATGAACCGAAGCAGCCTTTCTCATCAGATACTACTCCAAAAAGACGATAAGAGGATAGCTGGTTATGGCCAACGTATTGATCGTGGTTGACATGCTGGAAGGGTTTTGCAGGGAAGGCTATCCCCTGTTCTGCGGCGACGACGCCGTAAAGATTATCCCTTTCGTGAAGAAGAAGATCGAGGAATACGACCAGCAATACCTGCCCGTGATCTTCGTCGCAGACAATCACGAACCCGACGATAAAGAGTTCGAGATCTTCCCACCGCACTGCGTGAAGGGGACCAAGGAAGCCGAGGTTCTCCCCGAGCTGTTCGAGGCTGCCAGAAGGAAAGTGCTGATTCCCAAGACCCGCTACAGTGGCTTGTATGGGACCAGCCTGGAATTCCATCTCAACGGGTTCGCTCCGGAGCTGGTCGAGGTGGTGGGGGTTTGCACGAATATTTGCGTGTTCTTCACGGTTGGGGCGCTGCGCAATCGGGATTTCAAGGTTCGCGTGTACAGGGAAGGCGTTGCCTCCTTCGACCGCGATGCCCACGACTTCGCCCTTCAGCAGATGGAGAAAGTGCTCGGCGCGGAGGTGGTCTGAGGTGAGCATTGCTGATGGGAAACGACTTCCTCCCGATGTCTTCAAGATTGACGCCGAGCGAATGCGACGGGGATGGTACACCGACGCCTATTTCAGTAACGTCGCTTTCATCCTGAGAACCCTCGCGAAAAAGGGCTACCGGTTCACGGGCAAACACCGCGTACTGAAAACCACCGACTTCATCCTTGATAATCTTGATGATGTTGATGTGGGGAACATGGTGGTTGAGATGCAGTTCTTCACGAAGCGCAAGCCATTTTCCATCGCCGCTGGAACCGACGAGGCTATCGCGATCCTCAGAGAATGCTGCGGATATTTTGAAAGCGACGGGGAGTTCGTCTCGACGTACGATCAACTTGAGGTTTACGCTGTGCAGGATGGAGCCAAGGTCCTGCCCCGGGTTCCGGCGATGAAAGTTCGTGGGCGATACCGGGACTTCGCCATTTTGGAGACACCCATTTTGGGAGCCTTGGCGAGGAGAACACGTATCGCGACGAACGTATATCAGGCACTCGTCGCCGCGAGAGGCAAACCGATTTTCTTCTTCCCGGCGAGGTTCGACATCTGTCAGACGCAGCCGGGCGATGGATACGCATACAGAGTAGGTGTGGAAGCGTACAACATGGAAACTGGGAATCAGGTCTCGCCGCTCATTTCGACGCACGCCCAGGGAGAATGGTGGGGACAGAAAGGTGTGGGCACAGTTTCTCACTCTTACATTCTCTGCTTTCTCCGGGATACGGCAGAGGCGATGATTCATTTTGCGGAAATCCTGCCGCCGGAAGTGAAGAGGATAGCCCTTGTTGATACGAACAACGATTGTGTCATTGATTCGATCCGAACGGCAATTCGCATGTTTGAGAAATACCACGAATACATTGAGGAGGGCAGGGAGGATGAGGCCCAAAAGTACATTCTCTTTGGCGTGCGGCCCGACACTGCGGAGGACATCGTGGACGCCAGCGTCGAGAAGACTGGGGACCCCTCTCTGGATTGCGGAGTCACCCCTGCCCTCATCACAAACCTCCGTGCCGCGCTCGACGAAGGATACAAAAAGGTCAATGTCCCGGACGAGTGGCGAGAAAGGGCAAAGGAGTATTTCCGAAACATAAGGATCGTGGCTACCGGAGGGTTCAACCCAAATCGCATCAGGATGTTCGAAGCGTTGAAAGCGCCCGTGGATATGTACGGGATCGGGTCCTTTCTCATGAGAGGCGAGAGCAACGATTTCACAGCCGATGTGGTGCGCGTCAAGCTGAACGGTCAATGGCACGAGATGGCGAAGGAAGGAAGAAAACCTGTGTATAATCCAGACCTCGAGATGGTGTGAATCGTGCGAGCGGAGCGGAGAAATAGGAGGTGCGCAAGTTCTTCCTCGGCTACGTCAACCATCAGAAGGACGGCGTTCGGGCCGGTGCGATCGGGGCCCTGGGAACGCTCGGCGACCCCAAGGCCATGCCGATCGTCGAGACGTTTTCCCGCGATGACCCCGCCGACCGCATCCAGCGCGCCACAAAAGACGCGCTCAAAAAGCTGCAAGAACAAAAACCGCTTGTCCCCGCCGAGATCATCCGCCTCCGCGAGGCGGTTGAAAAGCTGCAAGAAGAAACCGAAAAACTCAAAAACAATCTGGAGGATCTAAAAAAGCGCCTGGACGCAAAGGAAAAAACGTGAAGAAAGGGTCGGCGCTGTGCACTTGTTGGGGGCAAACAGCTACGACAGGATGACAGAACGCGGAGGCGGCCGTGAACGAATCTGCGAGCACCTCTCACGGTTGCCTGCTGAGGATCACGAGAGCAGTTCCCCACATTCTGAGTCGGCGCCGCCAACTTGAAGGAAAGGATATCCTTGGCATGAAGACCCCACTGGCGGCATTGGTTTTGTTGACGCTGCCGTTTTCGAGCTCTGCTCTCACCGAGTTTGAGACGGTGTTGAATTCGTATGGGAAGCTCAGGACGGCGGCAGGGAGGGGGCTGATACGGAGCAAGGGAGTCAACGGTTGGGCGTTGGCCATGGAAGGCGGAAACGCCGTTGACGCGGAGTTGTCTCGTCCCCACATGACCATGGCGGATCAGGTAGGGAATCTCTACATAGCGGACAAGGATGCCCATGCCATCCGAAAAGTGACGCCGTACGGAACAATCTACACCATCGCCGGGACTGGCGAGGCCGGGTTTAATGACGATGGAATCGGTATTGAGAGCCAGCTCGACCAACCGAATGGCCTCTATACCTTGCCTGATGGAACGACCTATATCCTGGACCTCGGAAACAGCCGAATACGGAAACTCAGCACCGCCGGAGACCTCACGACAATCGTTCACGACCCGGATGGCATCGTTCTGGGAAGAGGACTGTGGGTGAGCGACGATGAAACATTGATCTATTACGCTTGCGGCAACGCCGTCAAGAAGTGGGCGGAGGCAGAGGGCTTGACAACCTACGCAGATGGTTTCACCGACCTCGGCAATATAGACGTTGATCCTCTGTTCTGGAGTCTCCCCGTTGGGAACTTGGTGGTCACGGACAGAGGTGCAAATAGAGTCTATCGAATCTTTCCCGATGGAAGCAAGCAAGCCATTGCTGGAAACGGACAAACCACCGGCGGCGGTGATGGTGAGAAGGCGTTAGAGACCGGACTGCATGGCGTCAGAGGCATCTGCTTCGCGCCAAATGGCGGGTACTATCTTGCGACCCACGAGGGGGGGCAGGTCTGGTATGTGGACGTAAACGGATACATCCACTTGCTGATTGACGGTGATACCAGTCACACGCACGCTGGCGACGGGGAGGACATCAAAACGCCCGGGCGTAAGATCAGCGAGCCGCGTGCCGTGACTCTGGCGCCAAATGGCGACCTGATCGTCACCGAAAATGACTACGGCTACGTTCGCGTTGTAGAGAGGGTATTCGTAATTCTCGACACAACGCTGGACGAGGTGGAAGGCTTTACTCTCACCTGGTCGTGCGTGCCTGAAATGAACTACAAGATCGAGTTCAAAGATGATTTAAGCGAAACGACCTGGCAGCATCTGGGAGACGTGCCCGCCCGGGGTGCAGACATCGTCACTTTCTTTACAGACCCCGCGGCAGCGGCTAAAGTGAAGGGATTCTATCGGGTTGCACCCGTGGAGTGATACAGGATATGAATTCAGTGGACCCCTCGACCTCTCGATGGTCGCACCAGGCGCCATGACCGAAGCTGACACAAGCCTTTATCCAGCCGATTGCCCTCGCTGAAATGACTGACAAACGAGAGGAGATTCTATGCCGGTATCGAAAGAGTTCTCGAAGAGGTTGAAGGCGCTGCCGGAATATCTTTTTGTGGAGATTGACCGAGCGAAGAAAGAGGTGCAAGCGAGCGGGGTGGACGTCATTGACCTCGGCATAGTTGATCCGGACAGACCCACTCCGGATAAAATCATCGAGGCGATGGAGCGAGGCACGAAAGATCCCGCCAACCATCAATACCCCACCAATTATGGGATGATCGAGTTCCGCCAAAAGACCGCTGCGTGGTATCTGAAGCGGTTCGGTGTCGAGCTTGACCCCGAGGCAGAGGTGCTGCCGGTGCTGGGTTCAAAGGAAGGCATCGGGCACATTCCTCTGGCTTTCGTCAATCCAGGAGACGTTGTTCTCGTGCCGGACCCCGGCTATCCCGTCTATCGCGCCGGTACGATCACAGCGGGCGGCGAGCCGTATCCGATGGGGCTTGTTGAGGAAAATGCCTTCCTGCCGTTGCTCGGAGAAATCCCGTTGGAAATGGCCGAGCGTGCTCGATTGATGTTCATCAATTATCCGAACAATCCGACAGCCGCAGTCGCTTCGGAAGAGTTCTTCGGCGAGGTCGTGCTGTTCGCCGAGGAAAACGACGTGATCGTCTGCCACGACGCTGCATACTCGGAGATGACATACGACGGTTATGTAGCCCCCAGCTTCCTGTCGGTCGAAGGGGCGAAAGAAGTGGGGATCGAGTTCAATTCTCTCTCGAAGACGTATAATATGACCGGATGGAGGATCGGCTTCGCGGTGGGCAACGCGCAAATTCTGGCGGGGCTGGCCAAAGTGAAATCGAACGTGGACTCTGGCATGTTTCAAGCGCTTCAGGTCGCCGGAATCGCCGCGCTTACCGAGGACCTCTCCGACTTCAGAAAAACCCAGGTGGCGACCTATCAGCGAAGGAGAGACCTCCTCTGCGATGGGCTGACCACCATCGGCTGGCGTATCGAAAAGCCGAAGGGTGGGCTGTGTGTGTGGGCGCGCCTGCCGGGAAACGTCAGCTCCTCCTCGGCTGCGATTGACTTGTTATGCAAGGCGGCCGTGGTCGTTGCTCCTGGAGTCGGCTTTGGAAAGTACGGCCAAGGTTACGTCCGTTTTTCTCTGGCGTGTCCCGAGGAGAAAATCAAGCAAGCGGTCAAAAGAATTGAGCCGGTGTATTCCGAATGGACAAAGGGAGTGAGTTGACGTGCGAGAAGGCCTCCGAGAGGTCTTGCGAAGAGCCAGCAGTGCGAGCATACATTGCTCTGGGTTCCAACCTGGGCGATCGCGAGCAGAATATCAATGCGGCCGTAGAGAGATTAAGGCAGACCGCAGGCATTCGAGTAGAGAAGGTCTCATCATATTACGAAACGGAGCCGGTCGGAGGACCGCCTCAAGGGAAGTATCTCAATGCGGTTGTGGAGGTGGAATGCTGTGTTTCCGCGAGCGGGCTTCTGAAACAGCTCCAACGCATCGAGAAGGACCTCGGCCGGACCAGGCCTGGAAAGAGCTTCCCTCGAACCATAGACCTTGATATTCTTCTCTTTGGAGACCAAGTGATTGACGAAGCGGAAATCAAGGTTCCGCACCCCAGAATGCACGTGAGGTTGTTTGTGCTCGATCCGTTGAGTGAGATTGCTCCGGAGGCCGTTCACCCGGTCCTGGGACAAACGGTCGCGGAGATGAGGCAATCGCTTCGCGAAGCCGACGCCAGCAGATAGACCGGAAGATGAGTCAATGGCCCGTGTGCGAGTGAGCCGAAAATGGAAAAAGAAAAGGTCACGCCCGAAGTCATCAAACGAAAAAAGATAGAGGGCGAAAAGATCACTGCCTTGACCGCCTATGACTATCCAACGGCGCTTTGCCTGAACGAGGCGGGAATAGACATGATCCTCGTCGGCGACAGCCTGGGCATGGTGGTGCTGGGGTATCGGAACACACTCAAAGTGACCATGGAAAACATGCTTGATCATTGTCGGGCAGTCGCCCGAGCCAATTCAACGGCCCTCCTCATCGGCGACATGCCCTTCCTGTCCTGCACCACTTCCGTGCCCGACGCCGTGCGAAACGCCGGGCGCATGATTCAGGAAGGAGAGATGGAAGCAGTGAAAGTCGAGGGCGGCAGCGATATGGCAGAGGCGGTCTCTGCGATCGTGCGTGCGGGCATCCCTGTCCTGGGACACATCGGCTTCACCCCGCAACAGACACTCAAGCACGGGCGAAAGAAGGTCCAGGGAAGGGATCGGTCTTCCGTTGAGAAACTGCTCGGTGACGCGACCGCAGTGGAGCAGGCAGGCGCCTTTGCCATCGTTCTGGAGTGCCTTACGGAATCGTGTGCAAAGGAGGTCACCAAAAAGCTTAGCATCCCGACTATCGGTATCGGCTCCGGCATTTACTGCGACGGGCAAATCCTCGTGACGTCCGACATGCTCGGGCTGTACGAATCGGCTTCTTTCAAGCACGTGAAAAGATATGCCGATGTGGCCCCGGTGATGAAGAAGGCTTTCAAGGAGTATATCCGGGAAGTAAAAGAGGTCAAGTTCCCCGGCAAGGAGCACACGTTTCATTAAATCTCGCCGCCGTGCCCTCACGTCGGAAGGCCACCCTTCGCAGTGTCAGGGCTTCGAAATGAAACTGATTACCGACATTTCAGAAATGCAGAGCTTTTCGCTCTCTGCGCGAGCGGAGGGGAAGAAGATTGGCTTTGTTCCCACAATGGGTTATCTCCACGAGGGTCACCTCAGCCTGATCCTCGCTGCCAGAGCCGAAACTGATCTGGTCGTGGTCTCCATTTTCGTGAATCCCACCCAGTTTGCCCCGGGAGAGGATTTCGAACGCTATCCACGTGATCTGGAGAGAGACAAGCGGCTGGCCGAGGGGGCGGGCACCGACATCGTCTTCTATCCTTCAGCCAGCGAGATGTATCCAGGGGATTTCTCAACTTACGTCGAGGAAACGAAGCTATCGAAGCACTTGTGCGGTTTATCCCGCCCGACGTATTTCCGGGGCGTGACCACGGTCGTTCTGAAACTGTTCAATATCATCCTTCCGGACGTAGCCTATTTCGGGCGGAAGGACGCGCAGCAGGCGCTCATTATCAAGCGGATGGTCCGCGACCTTAATCTGCCGATTAAAATAGAAGTTCTGCCCATCGTCAGGGAGGAGGACGGTCTGGCCGTCAGCTCCCGGAACGAGTACCTGTCTCCCCGACAGAGAAAACAGGCAACGGTGCTCTACCAAGCGCTAATGGAAGCCAAGAGACTTGTTGATTCTGGAGCGAAGGATGCGTATAAAATCAAAGAGAGAATGAAGGAGATCATTGAATCAGCCAGAGACGCGAGAATTGACTACATAAACATAGTCAGTCAAAACACGCTGGAAGACATCGAAAGAGTGCAAGGGAACGTCCTGATCCCTCTGGCCGTTTTCATAGGTAAAACACGGTTAATTGACAATGTTGAACTCGACGTGCCTTCTGGCGGGGCAGGGAACACAACAAGATGATGCGATCGGTCCTTAAATCCAAGATTCATCGTGCCACAATAACGAATGCGAATCTATATTACGAGGGGAGCTTGACTCTCGACCCGGACCTCATGGCTGCGGCCGACCTTCTCCCCTATGAGAAGGTGCTGGTCGTGAACTTCAACAACGGTGCCCGTTTTGAAACCTACATCATCGTGGGAGAAAAGGGTTCCGGTACGGTCGGGCTGAACGGTCCTTCCGTACGGCTCGGCGAAGTTGGTGACATCGTCACCATCATGGCCTTTGCCGTTGTTGACGATGCCGATGTACAGCGGCTCCAGCCCAAAACCGTGCTTGTGGACGAAAATAATCGCGTAAAGGAAGTGAAGACCGGTTCAATTTAGGATCGAACGCAGCAAATGGTCAGAACTGTCGAAGTAACAGAGCAACTCGACGAGGTGGATCGGAAATACCGCGCCGAGATGAGCGAGAAGATCGCCGCCCTCAAGCGGAAGAGGAACGCCATCTTGCTCGTCCACAATTACCAGCGCGACGAGATTCAGGACATCGCCGACATCATGGGCGATTCCCTGGGCCTTTCCCGCGCGGCTGCCCAAACTGACAAGGATGTCATCGTCTTCTGCGGCGTTCATTTCATGGCCGAATCGGCCTCCATCCTCAATCCCCACAAAACGGTTCTTCTGCCGAGGAAAGAGGCAGGCTGCCCCATGGCCGATATGGTCACCGTCGAAGCGTTGAAGCAGATGAAAGAACAGCATCCCGAGGCGACCGTTGTCACCTACATCAACTCATCGGCGGCTGTCAAAGCTGAAAGCGACATCTGCTGCACCTCCGCCAATGCCATCAAAGTCGTCAATTCCGTCAAGGCAGATAGGATCATATTCGTCCCCGACCGGAATCTCGGACGTTACATTGCCCAGCACACCGATAAGGAAATCATCCTCTGGCCGGGGTATTGCCAGACCCACGACTGCTTGGGAGCTGCCGGTGTTCTGGAGTCCAAGAAGAAATACCCCGATGCCGAAGTCATCGCTCACCCGGAATGCCGGGAGGAAGTTCTCGAGCATGTGGACGCCGTCCTGAGCACCTCCGGGATGGTCAGGTACGCGAAGGAATCGAAAGCCGAGACGATTATTGTGGGCACGGAAATGGGCCTCGGATACAGGCTGAAGAAGGAGAACCCCGAGAAGACGTTCGTTTTCCCTTCCGAATGCCTCGTCTGCCCCACAATGAAGCTGACCACCCTCGATGCCGTCCACAATGCCCTTGAAAACATGGTCCACGAGATCAGAGTGGACGAGGAAACCCGCCGTAAAGCGAACCTCGCCCTGACCCGCATGCTCGAGATCGTCTGAGCGAGGGCCGAAACCGAGGAGGAGTAACATGAGAGCACTTGCACTGGCAGTGTTCGCGGTTCTGCTGTGCTGGCGCGGTCCGGCCGCGCCCGACACCCATTACGTCTCGAAAAGCGGCACGAACATTCATCCCTACACAACTCCCGAAACCGCTGCTTGGGAAGTGCAGGACGCTATTGATGCCGCCCATCCGGGAGACCACGTCGAAATCGGCCCCGGGACCTTTGCGGGCCGTGTAGAACTGAAGCCCAATATGACCATCGAGGGCGCCGGACCTGAGCTCACGACAATCGGGTCCGTGACTGCAGCAGACGGATGCGAAATAGGCCACCTCAGCATCACCGGTGGCGAAGTCGGGATAGCCTGTGAGAGGGCGAGTCTTCTGATTCATGACTGCCATATATTCGCGTGCAGCGCTCAAGGTGTTGCCTGTGAGTATTCCCGCGTCGCCCTATTCAATTGCAAGATATTCGACAACGTGCGAAGCGGTCTCTTCTGTGAGCAGGACTCGGAGGTGGTTGTCTGGGGCTGTGAGATCGTCTCGAACGGATACGAGGGGGTGCATCTGTTTTACGGTTCGAGGGCGGAGATTGTAGACACCGTGATTCGGGGAAACGGCGCCTCGGGTCTGCGTTGCTATGAATCATCAGCCAGAGTCGTTCATAGCCTGATTTGCGGGAACGGCGGTGGCGTTTCTGTGTCGGGAACGATCATTCATTCTACGATTGCTGATAACATCGGGGGGGTGCGTGTCGCCGCTGGCTCCTATGTCTCCAATTCGATAATCTGGAATAACGATCTGCAATTAGAAGATCCTGAAAGGACGACGATCTACCAGAGTGACACACCTCTGGCGGATTTGTCAAGCGCTAACGGTAACATTTCTGCGGATCCCCTTTTCGTGGCTTGGGGCCACTTCGACCGCCAGAATAATCCCATCCACGTCCGGGCAAGCTACCACGGCGAACACGACGCCAGCGAGGCCCGCCCCTTCAACAGCATCACCGCCGCTCTACGGAGCTACTCCTACGAGCTGACCGCCGGGTCACCGTGCGTTGGATCATGGCAGAACATGGGGTACTACCTGCACGGAGTTTCTCCGGCCGAACCTGGGTCAGATTCGGTCCGGATCGTGGTAAGCGAAGGAACCTATCAGGAGCGGGTAGTGGTTCTTCCCAAGGATGTTGACCTGATCGGAGCTGGGCAGGAAACAACCTTCATCAGGTACCCGCCCCTGCCCACTTCGGGATTTGCGATACCTTTGGTCCGAATGGGGACCCGGGTCTTACTCGAAGGGTTCACCATAACCAATGTCAACCCGTTTCTGACCTCATCAGGTCTCAGGTGCGGGCAGAAATCCACCATCAGACGATGCACATTCTCGGGCTTCACAGGATATGCCGAGATGGCTTTGACCCTCCATGGGGATGTCACCCTCGATTCGTGCACGGTCTCCAACAACTCGGCGATGGGCATCGTCACCTTCTCAGATGCCTTCCCCTCCGCAACAATCGTCAACTGCCTGGTGCACGGCAACGGCGATGGCATCTGGTGCGCGGCGCTCGCCTCGTCGCCTGTCATCGCCAATTGCACAGTGGTCCGGAACCGAGGATTCGGGATTCACAGCCACGGAGCGGGCATCAATCCTACGATAGTCAACTGTATCGTCTGGGGCAACGGACGCGACCTTAGCGGGATTGAGACCCCTTTGGTCAGCCACTGCGACGTCGGAGACGAAGGATTCGCCGGACAGAACATGAACATCTCATCTGACCCGCAGTTCATCAGTCCCGACGCTGGCGACCTACGCCTCAACCCGACCTCTCCCTGCATTGATGCTGGCGACAACTATGCCGAAGGCCTGCCCGAGACCGATATCCTGGGCATGCGCAGGATCCTATTCGGACGGAAAAGCTTCGCGGTGGACATGGGGGCGTATGAGTATTATATCAACGAGGTGAAGTTCGGACCGGCTGTGGACGAGAGAACCTTGACCTGGAGCTCGCTCGCCGACAGGACTTATTCGATCTTCCACTCCGACGACCTTCTCACCTGGCATCTCGCCGATGACGCCCTCCCCTCCGCTGGCAACACGACCACTTCCTGGATTGACGACGGCTCAAAGACCGGCGTCCCGCCATCCCTCGTCCCCCGCCGCTTCTACCGCATACTCGAGAATCCATAGAGAAGCCCCGCATGCCCTTCGAACCGTTCGGACCACCCAGTACCCGCGCGGCTCCGCAGGCTCCCGCGGTCCCAGACAAGCTGGGAGTGAAGCGCGCACAAGTTGCCCCCACCCCTGCTTAAAGGATGGTTTCATCGCACCTCAAAAAATGAACAAGAGGTGCAAATCGGGACATCGCAAAGCATTTTGAGCCTGTGAAAATGCCCGAGGGCCAGGGGACGGTAATCCGAGCGCCCCTGTTCAGAGACTCAGAAAAAAAACCAGTGCCATGCCTGCGAAACATCGGCGGCTGCCGGTGCGCTTTTGGCTTGTGAGGCAACGCAAGGGCGTGCTATGCTCCTATTTGGGTCGTGACGGCCCACCTTGGTAAGGAACAAACTTTGGCCGACAGGGATGGCGAAATGAAGCTTCCGCGATTATCGGGCAGTCAAGTCATCAAGGTGCTGGCAAAGGCGGGTTTTCACGAGATCAGAAGGCACGGAAGCCGCATCTATCTGGAAAAGACAGGTACTGAAGGAACGACTCGCCTGATGGTTCATGATTTCAAGGAATTGAACGCGAAGGCCTTGATGGACGTTGTGCGTCAGGCAGGTTTGAGTCGCGACGAGTTCCTTGCGCTTCTTTAGGGTCGTGCATGCTCTTTGGCGGGTTACGATGCGCGCCGTGATTTAGGTTTCTTGTTTTTCCGCCGTTGGCATGTAGACCATCCGCCGAATTTCTTACCGCCAGAACCTTTGTAGAGAACTTTCGATAGCGAAGTCTACTCGGTGGCAATGCGGTTGTTGACAATGGGGATGTAGGATAATAGGGTATGCTGTCCTTTCAGGGGACGAGAGGCGATAGATTTCCGGGAACTGGCTGCATTTTACGTCGCGGCGACTTTTTCACGTGACGATCGAGCGTGGGAATTGTTGCGGCAGAGGAAGGAGGAGGCTGAATATGGGAGCGAAACGCAGCATCTCGAGACGGGAGTTCTTTGCCAAGACGGCGTCAGCGGTGGGGGCAGGGCTTTGTGCTCCGTACATTCTCACGAGCGATGCTCTTGGGGCACCGGACCGGCCGCCGGCAAGCGATCGAATCGTCAGCGGCCACATTGGAGTCGGAGGAAGGGGTGGTGGCTTCCTTCGCAGAGACGGTGCGGCGGTCTGCGATGTGGATGACAGGCACGCTGCGCGGGCAGCCAAAATCATAGCCAGCAAGGGTGGTAAGGCGGACATTTACAAAGACTATCGCGATGTGCTTGACCGGAAAGACATTGATGTGGTGTTCGTCGCCAGCCCCGACCACTGGCACGGCTTGCACACGGTGCATGCGTGTCAGGCGGGAAAGGATGTCTACTGTGAGAAGCCGGCTTGCAAGACGATTGAAGAAGGGCGGGCAATGGCCAACGCTGCGAAACGGTATGGGCGCATTATCCAGATCGGCTCGCAGGGTCGTTCGACGCGGGCGGCGCATGCGGCGGGGCAGTACATCCGGAACGGGAACATAGGGAAGGTACAGAAAGTCACTTGCTGGCATTACGAGAATCCGGTTGGGAAATGGGAACCGGATAGTGAGCCGCCGCCTGGATTGGACTGGGATCGGTGGTTGGGGCCGTGCCCGTGGGTGCCGTACAACCGGATGCGGTGCCATTTCAATTTCCGCTGGTTCATGGAATACGGCGCCGGGAACATCCGAGACCGCGGGGCGCATGTGTTCAGCAATATCATGTGGACGATGCATTGCGACAACACGGGGCCGGTGAGTGTGGAGGCGACGGGCGAGCCGCCGCACGACGGGATGTATGACTGCCCGGTCGCGATGGACGTGAAGTACGAGTTCAAGAATCCGGATTGGATTTTGACGTGGAGTCAGCCCGGGCGCAAAGAGATGGGGGCGGCGTTCGGCTGCAAGTACTGGGGCAATAAGGACACGCTGATCGTCACCGGGGGCGACGGTGGGTGCGGGACGGAGCGGAAGGCGAAGGAGTACAAGGTGCCGCCGGGCGGTGTGACGCTTTTCAAGAGTCCGGGGCATACGCAGAATTTCTTCGATTGCGTGAAGAGCAGAAAGCGGCCGCTCATGCATATTGAGGCGGGGCATCGGACAGCAACCCTGTGCGTCATCGGGAACATCTCGTATCTTCTTGGACGGAAGTTGCACTGGGATCCGGTTAAGGAACGCTTCGTAGGAGACGATGAAGCAAATCGGCTTCTCAGCAGGAATAGTCGGGCGCCGTATTTCATTTGAGGAAGGTTTAAGGGAGACAAAACAATGCAGAGTTTGGCAAAGAAGCGGCTGTTGGCGGCGTTGAGCATGGCGGTTGTGATGGTGTTGGGTTGTCTGTTGGCGACGGATGCCGATGCTGCCACTAAGGAGGTCAGGGACTTCATCGCGAAGATTAGGGATGAGAACGCGGATGTGCGGTATGCGGCGTGGCGGAGCGCGGGCAAGGTTGGGGCGCCGGCGGTCGTGCCTTTGGGGAGGCTCGTCGCGGGCGAGGATAAGGGAGTCGCGAAAGCTGCCTCGGAAGCCCTGAACACCATTGCTCACTACGCTTCTCGCCCAGGCGCGGATGGGGAAAGGAAAGCGGTGAGCAAGGAGCTTATGAAGTTGCTTGGCAGGAAGCGACCGCAGGCGGTGCGAGTGAAGGCACTGGAGCTTCTCGGCCTGACCGGCGATGATGAGTGCGTTCTGCGTATCGCGCGGTTGCTTGGCGATGAAAAGTTGAGAGAAGATGCGCGCCGGGCGCTGGAGAGGATTCCCGGAAAGGCGTCGGTGAAGGTTTTGATCGAGGTTTTAGGCAAAGTCCCCGAGGATTTCCGTCCGGCAATCATTCATTCTCTGGGACAGAAAAATGCTGTGGAAGCGCTGGACACGCTCGCGCAATGTGCGGAGAGCTCGAACAAGGAAATCGCTCTGGCAGCCTATCAGGCGATATCGCGGATTGACGGTGTTCCTTCCAGGACGCCGCAGCCCGTGGTGTTATGGGAGGAACTATCGGACCGGGAGAAGCGAGTGTTCGTTGGTGCTTACCTGCGATTTGCGGATAGGCGCGCGGCGAAGGGCGATGCAGAAATCGCACAGGGAATCTACCGGGGTGCGCTGGCCAGTGCGGAGCAACAACATTTGAGATGCGCCGGGCTCATTGGGCTCGCAAAGGTCGGGTCTGCTTCTGACGTTGATGCGATGCTTCCAGCGCTGGCGGACGAATCCGCTGCTGTGCGGCACGTTGCGGAGGAGGCTCTGATTTCTCTGAAAGACGCTGCGGTTGACGCAACCCTGAAGGAGGCCTTGGAAACGGCCTCTGGGGATATGAAGGAGTGCATCTCAAAAATTATCTCTGCGAGGCAATCGCAGTAAAAAGGCTGGGAAAAAGGACAGGAAGCCAAGTTCTCGGAGAAGGATTCGACTATGGGGGAAGAAGCGAAGAAGATTGAGGTCGTCCATTACGGGCTGGGAAGCATTGGATTGATGGCGGCGAAGATCGCGGTGGAAACCCCGCCGTCGGCGGGGCTGGAGGTCGTGGGGGCGGTAGACATTTCGGCTGAGAAGGCTGGGAAGGACCTGGGCGAGCTGGTGGGGGCGGAAAAGCCGCTTGGCATTGTGGTCAGCAACAAGTCGCAGGAAGCTCTCGCCCACAGGCCGGACATTGTTGTGCATTCCACGGGGTCACATTTGGCAGATATACTGCCGCAGCTCGAGGAGATAGTCTCCCGCGGCGTCAACGTGGTGTCCTCAACGGAGGAGCTTTTGTTCCCTGTGGGAAAGAACAAGCAAGTTGTGGAAAAGCTGGACGAGCTGGCGAAGAATAACGACGCCTCAATTCTGGGCACAGGTGTGAATCCGGGTTTTGTGCTGGATACGCTTCCGGCTTTCCTGACCGGGGTCTGCTCAGACGTGAAAAGCATCTTCGCTCGTCGGATCGTGGATGCGTCAACTCGGCGAGAGCCGCTCCAGAGGAAAGTTGGGGCGGGGCTGAGTGTGGAGGAGTTCCGGCGGCGGGTCGAGGAAGGGCGTCTGGGGCACGTCGGACTGGTGGAATCCGTCGCTCTGCTTGCCGATTGCTTAGGATGGGAACTGGACAATCTTCTGGAGAGAGTTGATCCTGTTATCGCTGACGGGAACGTAAAGACTCAATATGTTGAGGTTCGGGAAGGGCAGGCCGCTGGCATCAGGCACACGGCGAAAGGTATTTGCAAAGGTGAGCGGGTGATCTCGCTGGAGTTACAGATGTTCGTTGGGGCGCCGGAGCCGCATGATTACATCAGAATTGACGCGGAGCCGCCCTTAGAGGTGACGATCGAGCACGGTACCTCTGGCGACAGTGCAACCGCTGGGATACTGATCAACGCGATTCCGAAAGTTGTCGCAGCCCGCGCCGGGTATCTGACAATGAAGGACATCGCCCTCATTTCGGCCCTGTGAGCATGTTAAAGGGCTCTGTTGCTGCCTTCCCTGCTGACGACTAATTTGGAGCCGTTGCCAGCGAAGGCTGTAGCCCCGGCATGTGCGAAGCAGCAACAATTGGATCGAGAAGCCCCGTCTTGGGCTGAAATGGGGGTAGACTACGGGGCCATTGTTTTGGTAGCATAGGGGTCGAGGATGGGCAGGCAACGGCCCGTTTCGCTGAAAGCCTTGTCCGTCAATAAGCCCGCGTAGCTCAGTTGGTAGAGCACCGCATTCGTAATGCGGCGGTCGTTGGTTCGAATCCGACCGCGGGCTTTTTTTCTACGCTTTTTAACCTACTTATATCACGCCACTTGTGACATCCGCCAATCAAGAGCAGCCAACCTTCTCTATCCTTTCGAGATTCGGATTGTGGGCGAAATTGTGGGCGGTCTGAGCTGCTTCGAGTCCCCATATCCGGCCCGAACCGGCACTGAGGAACCCCCGTCTTCGACAGCTCTTCCGGCAAGAGCATACGTCACCGTATTTGCGAAATCGTGTCCTAAGGCCCATTGGTGACCCTGCGTTGAAGACCGCAGGCATCAGATTCTGGCTTTTCCAACGCTTAACCTCTGCCGGCAAAGCAAGAGCGTCGCCTGCCATGTCCCTGAAACGCAGCCGCACGGCAAATGCATAAACGACTTGACTTGGCGTGCGTTGCTGATTATATTCTGGAGCACTTGGGAAAGAGCAATGGCCCGGTTGTGTACAGCATGTGAAGTTGCGCGGCCATGACGTATTCGACTCGTTGAAGCCCAACAAACTTCCAAAAAGGAGGTAGCAACAATGGCCAAAAACACTTCCTCGCTTCCGCAGGACTTTACAAAAGCCCTGAATCTGACGCTTCGCCCCGGAAGGGTCATCGTCCTGGCCCTCGGGTTGTTGATCGGTGTGGCGGCAGCTATTCTCTTCTTCTGGCTGGGCGGACGCATCGATCCCGAGGAGTATCCGGCACTGCGCTGGCTGAGCTGGATCATCCAGAGATTGGGCGCCGTCATCTTCGCCTATGTCGTGTTGGCTTCCATGTGTTCTGTGGTAGCCATGGCAGACGCGGAATCAACAGACGAAAAGATCGGCGTCCCAGCGGGATGGGCGCTGATCGCTCGGAACATCGGCCCGGTCGTGCTTGCCACCCTGAAGCCGATCATCGTTTTCGTGGCGCTGACTGCGATTATCTGGCTGGCGGGAGCTCTCGGTGCCATCCCAAAAGTCGGGCCGATCATTTGGTCAATCATCTCGATCATCCCTGTTGCTGCTGGCTTGCTTGCCACCTTCATCGTAGTGAAGCTTTTTCTTGTGAGCTTCCTTTTCCCGGCGGTGTTGTCCGTGACCAAGGAAAAGGGGGTTGGCTGCTACAAAGAAGCCGTGCGGTTCATGAAGGGGCACGCAGCGCACATCCTCGGCCGCCTTGCAGTGGCGATCCTGGTATGCCTTGTCTTCTATGGGATCGTCCTTGCTGCATTCTCGTTCACTGCTACCCACACCTCCCGAACCATGGGAGAAACAAACAAGACAACCTTCCATGGGTCGGAGCTGTTCGATTACGTTTCTGGCGTTCCGGGGATCGTGGGCACAGCTCCCCGCGGACTGGCCGTGCAAGACCCGATCCGGCCATTTCGTGAAGTGGCTCCCATCCCCCCCACGGGAACGCGATTCGTCGGAGGATTGATCTTTTCGCTGGTATTTATCGTGGTGTCGGTGATCCTTTTCTCTCTGCCGCTTCTTTTCTTCGCTCTCTCGGGCTATTGCGCCTATATGTCGTTCAAAGACGCACCAGAGATTCCTCTGAGGACGGAGGCAGTGGATTGGTCGGCCATCAAAGAAACCGCTCAGGAGATTGCTGGCAAACGAAAGGGCGCACCCGGGGAGAAGTCAACAGAGGAAAGTTCCGCTTAAAGCAGCTCGAGGTTTGGAGAAAGGCCGAAGGTTGGACCCTCAGGGGAGACCGGAAGGCAGGCGACGCTATCCGTGACGTCCTGTCGTCATATTCCGAAAGCGATTTTGCTGGCGTTCCCCGACCTCCCGACAGCGTCCGGCGCATGGCCGTGGGAATCGTCGTGGGTTGAAGTGATAACAGTACCTAAGCAGCAAAAAGGAGTCGCTAACGATGAAGCTGAAACCAATTGCTGACAACATCATTGTGGAGCGTCTGGAAGCCGAAGAGGAAAAAGGCGGCATCATCATCCCGGACAGCGCAAAGGACAAGCCTAAGCAGGGCAAAGTTGTCGCCGTGGGAAAGGGGAAAAGGGATAAGGACGGCAAGCTCATAGTCATGAACGTGAAGAAAGGCGATAAGATTGTCTTCACGTCTTATGCCGGGACAGACGTGGAAATAGATAGGAAAGAGTACGTTATCATGCGCGAGGAAGACGTCCTGGGGATACTGGAGGACTGAGTCACCCAGAGCTTGCGGCAGGCTGAACAGCGGTGGTAAAGGACGCCCAGCAAACATTCCTTTGGATTATCTCCGCGCTCTCTGCGGTTCATCGTTTCTGCGGTTGACCCGATCCCGCTGGTCGAGAACGAATGGGCATCTTCAGCAGAACTTTTTGAAGGAGTAGAACAAAATGGCAAAACAGTTGGCTTTTAGCGGAGAAGGTCGAGCCTCTCTCCTGAAGGGTGTGCGGACTCTGGCCAATGCTGTCAGGGTCACTCTCGGCCCTCGCGGCAGGAACGTGATGATTGACAAGGAATCCGGCGCGCCACTCAGTACCAACGATGGCGTCACAGTTACCAAAGAGATCGAGGTCAAGAACCGGTTGCAAAATGTGGGCATCGAAATGGTCAAGGAGGTCGCCTCTAAGACCAGTGATGATGTGGGCGACGGTACGACCACAGCGGTGGTTCTGGCCAACGCCATCTTTGAGGAAGGACTGAAAAACGTCACCGCCGGCGCAGACCCCATGGCGGTCAAGCGAGGGATTGACAAGGCCGTCGAGGCAGTCGTCGAGACCATGTGGTCTATGGCCAAGCCGGTGAAGGGCAGGAAGGAGATCGAGCAGGTCGCCACCATCGCCTCCGGCAACGATCCCGAGGTTGGCAGGCTCATTGCCGACGCCATGGAAAAAACGTCTGCCGATGGCATCATCGCTTGTGAGGAGGCGAAAGGCGTGGAAACCGCTGTTGAAGTCGTGGAGGGAATGCAGTTCGATAGAGGATACATCTCACCCTACTTCATCATCGATCCCAGCACAATGGAGTGCGTCATGGAGGACGCCCTCATCCTCATCCACGACCAAAAGCTCAGCAGCGCTGGTGACGTTGTACCGATATTGGAGAAGGTCTATCAGGGCCCGAACTGCCCACTCCTCATCGTCGCCGAGGATGTCGAAGGGGAGGCCCTCGCAACTCTCGTCGTCAACAGAATCAGAGGCACTATGGCCGTCGCCGCCGTTAAAGCTCCCGGTTTCGGCGATAGGAGAAAGGCTCTCCTTCAGGACATGGCCATCTTGACCGGTGGCGAAGTGATCTCCGAGGAAGCTGGCAGGAAAATGGAGAATGTGGAGATCGAGGATCTGGGCAGCGCGAAGAAAGTTCGCATTGATAAGGACCGCACCGTTATCATGGAGGGCGGTGGCTCACCAGAAGAGATCAAGGCGAGAGCCTTTCAGCTCAGAAAGGAGATGATTAAGACGACTTCCGACTACGAGCGCGAAAAGCTGGAGGAGCGGCTTGCTAAGCTCGTGGGAGGGGTGTCCATCGTCCGCGTGGGCGCCGCGACTGAAGCCGCCATGAAAGAAAAGAAAGCGAGGGTCGAGGATGCGCTCCACGCCACGCGAGCCGCGGCGGAAGAGGGCATTGTTCCCGGCGGGGGAGTGGCTCTGGTCCGGGCAATTCCTCGCGTCAAGAGAATGAGGCTCAAGGGCGACGAGAAAATGGGCGCACAAGTCGTGGAAAGAGCCCTCTCCGCCCCCATGCGGCAGATAGCCGACAACGCCGGTAGAAACGGCTACCTCGTCGTCGAGAAAGTCGCCGGGATGAAACAGAATATGGGCTATGACGCCGAGAAAGATAGATTCCGGGACATGATGCTTGCCGGAATTGTTGATCCCGCAAAAGTTGTGCGGACGGCCCTGATGAACGCCGCCAGCATCGCCGGTCTGATGCTCACGTGCGAGGCCATCATTGCCGAGAAACCTGAGGAGGAGGCAGAACTCCCCGGCGGGCACCATCATCACCACTGACCACTCGCGGCCCATTTCACGCAAGAGCGATCCCGAAGTGAGCAGTCCATCGCTTGCTCTTGCCTTTTCATGGGTGCGCGGAGGCACTTCCGTAGTCCGAGGAGACAACTATGAGCAAGGTTTGTGCTGTTGCATGTGCGGCGTTGACAGTCCACATCTGCCTGGGAGCTTCAGGGGCCACCTGGTATGTGGACGGGTCGGTCTCTCACGTTGGCGACGGACAATCCTGGGAGACAGCGTTCAAGTATATCCAGACGGCGGTTTTTTACGCAGCCTCAGATGGCGACACCGTCATCGTTGCCCCGGGAACCTACGTCGAGGGCGTCCATTTCGATGGTAAGAATATCGTGCTCCGCAGCACCGATCCGCTCGACCCCGACGTGGTAGCCAACACCATCATTGACGGGAACGAATATGCTTCCCCCATCAGATTCTCGGGGGAGGAGAATGAGACCTGTGTCCTCTCCGGGTTCACCCTTCAGAAGGGGAGCCCCTGGGGCGGACACGGTGCCGGAATCTGCGGGGGAGACGAAGACAATCATACGCATGCAACCATCCGCAACAACGTCATCACACGGAACTCTGCCCCCCTCTTCGGGGGCGGCCTGGCCTTCTGCGACGGCCTGATCGAGAACAACACCATCACCTTCAATTCGGCTTACGATGGCGGCGGGTTATCCGACTGCGGCGGCGTCATCCAGAACAACGTCATCAAGTCCAACACGGCTGAGTACAAGGGGGGCGGATTGTTCGACTGCGATGGCATGGTTCAAGATAACAGCATTACCGGAAACACAGCCAGTCAAGGCGGCGGCCTGGCACATTGCGACGGCATCGTTCAGGGTAACGTAATCTCCGGGAACTCGGCCGGATGGGTAGGTGGTGTAGGGATTGGCAACTGTGCCATTCTGTACAATAGAATCATCCAGAACTCGGCCACTGAGAATGCTGGCGGCATTGGTGGCTGCGACGCGACGATTCGCAGTAACGTGGTTGCAGGAAACACCGCCCCGCGGGGCGCAGGACTGGCAACCTGCGACGGCATGATCCTCAACAATACGATCACTCGCAACTCTGCTACCGACACCGGCGGTGGCTTCTTCTACTGCAAAGGCGCCATTGCCAACTGCATCATCTGGGGGAATACAGCCCCAGCCGATGCCCAGCTTTCCGATTCGAGCGTGCCGATACGTTCCTGCATCCAGGACTGGGCCAGCGGAGGCGACGGGAACATCACACTGGACCCCCGATTCGTTGACCCGAACGGGCCCGACGACAGTTTCTCCACGTATGACGACAATGATTATCACCTTCTGTCGGATTCCCCCTGCGTGGACGCGGGCACAAACTCCGTGCTGACGCCGCCCGGGTTGGATATGGATGGGAATCTGCGGATTGCACGGTGGAAATACCCCATCGTCGTCTATGTGGACATAGGGGCATACGAGCATAATTCACGTCCCTTTGCCGTCACACACTTCGATTTTGTCACAGTCCCCTGGCCGGGTGGACGGCGCCTCGTCTGGAACAGCCAGCCCAACGATACCTACAGCGTGTCGATGCGATATGTTCTTCAGACAAGCGATTGGCACGACATCGGAACCGTAGCTTCCCAAGGAGAGACAACCTCCTTCACAGACCGAGGACTGCTGATCTGGAATTGGCGTAGCGTGTATTATCGTGTTGAAATGGATTGAGCGCCGGCAGAGACACCGTGTCGGAACGCCTTTGGCATGAAAAGGGAACCTCCCACGGCGCAAACGTCGGCAAGACACGCCCTCTGATTCTTACTGTTGGAGGCCACCGGCTTCTCTTGTATAATCAACCGACCGGAGAAACGCTGCACATGTTGCCGCGAGAAGACGAGTCAGGCAGTCAAAGGCAGGTTTGAGAGGAGGACATGCCGACATACGAATACGAATGTAAAAAGTGCGGTCACAAATTCGAGGAATTTCAGAGGATTACCGAGCCTCCTTTGCGAAAGTGCCCGCGCTGCAAGGGCAAGGTGCAACGCCTCATCGGGGCAGGCGCCGGCATTATTTTCAAGGGCACGGGCTTCCACGCCACCGACTATCGCAGCCAGTCCTACAAAGAGCAGGCCAAGAAAGAACAAGAGAAAATGAAGGGCGATTCCGGGGAAAAATCGAAACCCAAAGACGGAAGCAAGACCGGAGATGATAGCGGCAAATCGAAAAAAGAAACGAATTCCTAAATGCCCCACATGCAATCAGCCCCTCCCTTATGACCTCCGCGACCCCAATCCGCCCTCATGTTTCCCCTTCTGCTCAGAGAGATGCAAGCTGGTTGACCTCGACAAGTGGCTGTCCGAGGAATACTACATCAGCTCGCCGATCGAGACCCCGGAGGACGAGGAGAAATCATCCCGCGAGGAATAACAACCCACTTCCGTCATTCACCAGCAGCACAGCTCTGGCATCACCCATGTGGGTCCACATGACCGGGCACAGCGCACTGTCACCTGCGCTACGGAATCATGGGCCGCTGATCGAGGCGGAGGTCACACTATGCTCTTCATCATAGTCGCAACCCACTTTCGATACGCCCACCACCGTGAAATACGTAGTACCGCTTTTCGGGGAGGAAGAGCTCGTGACAGTAACCATGCCAGTACTATCCGTCATGGCCTCACCGGCCCCGTTATGAACCCCGGACCACTCATAGCTCACCAGTGCCCCTTCCACGGGACTGTCAGGAATGGGAACCCCATTTTGGTGGAAGGCCGTCACGGTCACGGTCGCAACAGCGGACCATTTCTTCCTCTCGATCACGTTGCGCATCGCTATGCTCGCCACCCGGATGGTCGGCGAAACGCCCGGCGTGGCACTGGCTTCATTGCTGAGACCACTTTCTTGTTCTTCGGCGTCCACTGCCGTCACGACATAGTAATACGTCGTCCCATCGACGACATTGTCATCCACGTACATGCTCGCGAAGCAACTGGCAAGCTCGCCGTAGGGTCCTCCAGCGCCTTCTGAGCGGTAAACAACATAGTAGGCGAGATCGCTCTCGGTGTTATCATCCCAATCGAGGTTGACCTGTCCATCGCCGCCCGTCGCAATCAGATTTTGAGGCGCGTCCGGCGGCAGATCGGGAGGAGACCCACCACAGAGGATGTACATCTCATCCACGTACAGGGTGTCGAGGTTCTGATTGCCCGCAGACCTGTCCGTATCCTGCACCCTGACGTAGACCGTTCCCGTGAGGCTGTTGGGCAACGTGTAGGACTGGTAAAAACTGTCATCCGAGGTCTTTGTCACCACGAGCATGTCAACATACGAAGCGCCATCCGACGAGTACGAGAAAACAAAATCATCCCCGTCAGGACTCGCGCTCTTCCAGGCGTCAACCCAGAAGACGACTGAGTTCCCACCGGTCACATCAAACGTCCAGATGTGGCTGAGCTCGTCGTGCCTCTTGGAGGGCTTGCCTGCCTGCTTAACCGCCTCTGTCAGAGCCTCGGGCAGGTCATTCTGATCGTGCGTATCGAGATAAGTACCACCCGTGATCGCGCCGATCTCAGTGGCAAAGTCGGAGGTCGCAACATCGTACACGGGAGGAGGTTCCTGAAGCGTAGTGAAGGTGTAACCTGAGCTTGTCGCTGAGTTGTTCGAGCTGTCTTTCGACGTGACCCGGTAGTAATAGATTGCGTTCGGAGTCAAATCCGTAAGCGCAATGGAGTGCGACGTCACGAGCGCTGCATCCGAAGCCTGCGAGCCGTAGCTGGCGAGGCCATACTCCACAAGCGAATCAGCCGGCTCGTCGGTGATCCAGATGACGCGAGCGCCAGTGTCAGTTACGTCCACAGCATCAACACTCGAAATGATTGGCGGTATCACGTCGTCGGAGAACGTCCTGAACTGCCACGTGGGCCCCGTCTGCGTGTTGCCCAAGGCATCCGTCACCGTGACGAACCACTGATATTCCGTGTTCAGAGACAGGTCAGGCCACACCACCAATGCGTCTCCTCCACTCGCCACATCCTCATTCGTGCCGATAAGCGAATACCCACTCATGGGGAAGTTGAGCGCGAACTGACTACCGGCATCCGTCTCGTACTGATCCAGGTAAGGCGAATACGTCTCAACATAAACTCTGTCTTCCGCCGGCACAAACCGCATAATCCGCAGCCAACCGTCGCCGCCATTGGTTCTGCTCTGGTAATCGGCCAGAAGCTGATGGACCTCACGGCCGTTCACCACATCCGTCCGGCAATATTCATCGGCAACATGGCCGCACAGGACAAAATAGACGTTGTCGTTGGGGACCACGAGACCATCCCAGATGTACTGCGTGCTGCCGATAACGTGCACGTTGCGGTTGCCGCTCCCATCTATGAAGCCGTGGGTAGTGATGATGGCTTTCCGGTCGCTATGGGCTTTCAACACCAAATCAGCCCAGGCGATCACATCATCGCTCGGCCAGAACTCGAGTTGCAGGACAACGTAGTCATCACCACCGGCCGAGAAAAGCGAGTAGTTTGTGTCGTTCGTGTCTCCTCGGTGCCCGCCATACCACGGCTCGGTCTCATAGCGAGTGTACGGGAAGTATTGATTGTAATAGGTTGTCCCCTGATCGTGGTTTCCCGGAGAAACACCGTAGGGAACGACTCCATCCAGAATGCTCATGCTTGTGTCGGCACGTTCCCACTCAGTCGTGCTGTCCCACGTGTCCACGATGTCGCCTTCGTGTGTGACGAAGACAATGTTCATCGAGGAGGCATTGTCCGCGATCCATTGCGTCTGAGCCGTGAAGATGTCCGGGTAAGAGAGCGCGTACTTCTGGGTGTCGGGCAATGCAATGATGGTAAACTCGTCGCCGCCCGAAGCACCGCTGCCATAGAAGCTGACATCGAGCGAGTCGCTCTGTGGATCGCTCACACTCACCTCCAGGGTGGGCGAAGTGGACACTCCAGTAGCTTCATCCGGAGGAGCGACAAGAACCGGCTTGTTAGGAACATTCGTGTCCACCGTCAACCTGAAGTCAGCCGGCGCCCAACTCTCCCCACCCGATGTGTTCGTCACAAGGCAATTCCATACATAGACATTCTGGTCGGTCAATTCCACCGGCGTGAAAGTCGCCGTGTCACTCGTGCCTGACATCGTCTGCGTACCGTCCGGCAGCCACTCTGTCTGGTAGCTCACGCGAAGCACAGGCGGGTTGGACCCCTCGCTGCTGTCGAAGTCCACCCCGTCGCTGGCCGTATCAGTCAGCACAATCCCGTAGTTGGAGGCACCGCCGCTCCACTCCTGAACAAACGGTGTGATGTCCATGCTGCGCCAGCCGGTCGAGGTGCAGTCTCCGTCGAGGGCGACGCCGGCGTTGGAGCCAGGTCCATCGGCGCCCGGGTCCGGCCAGGGGAAGTTCCAGGTCACGGTGTCTTCCGACCAGTCCTTCGTCAGGCGGTACAGCCGCATGATGTTACCGAAATTGAAGCAGTTCACCTCCAGGGTGGCGGAGACTATGCTTGAACCAGGCGGCACCTGCCCGGGCCCATCACCAAACACGTTCAGAAACTTGATAACCGCGTGTGCGTGGGGGCTTAGCCCGTCAACGTTAATGGCAGTACTGTTGCCGAAGTTGGTGTTGGGCTGGTCGGCGGAAATCTGCGCGTCCACCGTCTCGTCGGGGCCGCTAAACGTCACCGTCTGCGGCTGATTGCCGATGTAGAGCGTTGCCGACAACAGCCCGACCTCGTCTGTCGCAGAGCAGGTAAACGTTACGGTCGTGTTGTTCACCACGCTATCATCGCGCGGCGAGACCAGCGTCACTTCGATGCAGGGCGCCGAACTGCACAGAGACAGTCCGGCGACGAGCAAAACGACACCGAAAAAGTCACGAAATCGGAAAGAAAACATCTTACACCTCTCAGTAATCTGGACTGTCTTGTGTTGGTTAGCAGACGGTGCCGATGGGGTCACCTTCTGCGCCGCTTGTTACCCGGAGAAGTCGAGTAAACACATCGCAGCACAGCCAACTCAATCTGCCATATCCACATAAGATTAGCAGAATGGAAGATTATGTCAATCCCCCTTTTCTCCTTCAATCAAGCAGCGTAACACGGCGTCCCAGACGTCTATGCGCCTCGCTCACCCATGCACAGCGAAGTATTCAATTCTCCTCTCCATTTCGGCGACTTCTTGGGAGAGAGTCCTCCTTTAACCGGGGTGTCAAGCGCTCCTTATGCCGAGCGGACGAAGTCAGAGGCAAGAGCCCAAAATCTGACTTCGCGCCTAAGAGGAGGTTTACGGAAAGAGTTCCGACGCGAGAAGGGGGAGGAAGGAGAGAGGGAGCCCTACTGCTTACTCAGGCTTGCGACAAAATGCGGTGGCGACCGGGAGCAGGGGTATATCCTCGGAAGATCCGTTTTCCGCAGAAGGGGAGGGGGGAGCTACTCTGATGTGACTCTGTAAAAGCGACGGCGGCCAGGGGAAATATCATCACCCTGCCAGGTAGTGTCATCAATGGGCCATTGCGTTCCGGGGACCGGCTGCCACTCTCCATCCGGGAGGTCGTCGCTCGATTCGACGGTGTACGGGCCGGAGCCAAAGTTTTCCCAGGAAAGGTGCACCAATCCTTCGGGTGTGAGAGCGGCTGAAATGATTCGCGGCGGGCGGTTCTCACCAGTCACTCTCACGTCATCAACTGCCCACCAGAAGTCATAGCGGGTATTGTGGAAGCGCCAGCGGAATTTGATTTTTCTGCCATCGGCCAGGGAAGAGACGTCGAAGGATTCTGCTACGGCGGAGAAGCGGTCTCCGGCGGTGCGGTCGCGCGTGAACAAGTTCACCCAGCCCGACCACGATTCGCTTGTTTCGTCGTAGAAGGACATGTCGAGATCGGTCGTCTGGAGGTCTTCGTGCTCATCTTGCTCGTAGATGTTCATGGCACTGACGAACTGAACCGCGACGCAGGTGTACCGGGTGCAATCAATTTCCGGCGAGATGAGCTGCTCGTCGAGTTCGACGTCCCCGGCGAAATCACCATTAGAGACCATGTAACCGGAAGTGAAACCGGGGAAGTCGGGCCCCGGCTCACCTTCGGCAAGGGGTGGTCCGTTCGTATTCCATAACTGCCATGCGCCGTCCGACTCTCCGCTCCCATTTATGATGGTCCAGCCACCGAGCGAGGAGACCTCCTCTGTCGTGGAGTATTGGTCAAAGCCGTCCGCGAAGATCGCTTCCCTTGCAGGCGGAGACGAGTCAAAGCCAATACCGAAGAAATCGGCACTGCTTATGCCGGAGGTGATGTGGATTCGGAGTGTGTGGACCCCGGCTGGCGATAAGAACGCTGGAATGTCCATTTGGTGCGTCTGCCAGTTGATTTCGCCGCCTGTATGGAAGGAGAACTTCCCGACGGGAGTTTCGTCCCAGAAGAATTCATAAGTTGCCTCTTCGGAACTGGCGGCGCGGAGGTCAGCGATTTTGACATATCCCGCTTTTTGAAGGTCAAGGCTAAACCGCCACCAGTCCCCTTCGCCAGCACCAGCTACGAAGTAACCGCCATCGCCGAATTCCCTGATGTCCGCGGCGTCAGCAGGGCGGTATGTGTTGTTTGCCTGGGGGTCGTGGAAGAAGTAGTCTTTGTCTCCGCTCAAATCATCGCTGTTAGATGCCCGGACTGCATTGAGGCCCTCGCCTCCCGGGAACAGCCCTTGCCCGTAATTGTAATCCTCGAACTCTCTGCGAAGCATGACGACGGAAGCGGGGCCGACGGGTGGCGACTCGGTCAGGCTGCTTTCAACACCGAGAACATTCTCCACCGTGACCTTGTATCGGTAGCTCGCTTCTCTTTCGACATCGAAGTCGTCGAAGGACGCGTCAGCGATCAAGCCGGATATGTCCTCGTAGCCCTGTCCTTTGACGCTTCGATAAACGTGGTAGCCCGCGATGCCTTCGTCGAGGACAGGAGACCACCTGAGATGCCCGGCGAGCGTCATCTCGAGCCGGAGGTTCTTCGGGGGAAGAGGCTTTGGATAAAGCGAGTCCTCACCGCGAATCCGCTGCTTGGTGACATCGCCGTAGGAAAGCCAGCCGTGGAAAGATAGCCCACCTGAGAAATCCGACGGAATGGCAATCGTGTAGGAAAGATCCTTCTCCCCCACCTCTCCCGGGCCAAGATTCCATCTGATTTCACCTGGGGCGACGATGGTTCCACCACCACGGTTGACGATGGCGACTTCTTGTGGAACTCGCTCCGTGACGCTCAGCGAATCGGGGGCGGGAGGTTCGTGAACCTCAATGGCAAGGTTAATACTCACCATCCCACCAGGAGTATAGAAGAGGGGGACAATCTCTCTTTGACCGACGACCGCAGCGTCGAGCCCGTAGACCTCCAGCTCAACGATGGAGGTGAACTGAGCAAAGCCGCCCGGCGTACCCGCGATTCGCAGACCGCGTGCCCGCACCCTGTCAAAGGTGAGAGTGTACTGCGAGTAGTCGGGGCGAGCGGCGGGATCGTCTTCGAAATTGTAGGGGGGCGTTATTGTGACACCGGGGGCTTCGAGCCAGGTGATGCCGTCGGTAGTGTATTCATCGGTAGTGTATTCAACGGTCAGAGACGTCCACCATCCGCCGTCAAGGTAGTTCTGGCCCATGGTGTAGATTACCCTGTCCGGATAGATGGGGTCCTTCCAGAAATACCCATACCAGTCCTTTTCGGCCGGATTGGCTCCGTCGAAGCTGTCGTAGCCCTTCTCATCGAAGACCCCGTTTCGGATGACGTTGAGGTCCCTTTGCCCGCTGCCTGTAGGCTCAGTGATCATGGCAATTGGCCCCGCGTCGGGATACATTGCAAAGTTCTCTATGGGGACGGCCGCAGCTACGTTTGAGCCCGGGCCTTCTCCGTACCTGTTCACGGCGGCGACCTGGTAAAAGTACGTACGATACGGTTTGAGGGATAGGTCGCTGTCAATGTAGCTGGTGGTGGTGATGTCGGTGGCGACGACAACTCCGCCCCCGCCGGGGACGGTATTCCTGACAAGCTTGTAGCTGGTGGCATCCTCGTTCGGTTGCCACGAAAGCTCGACCCTGCGGTCGCCTCCGGTAGCTGTGAGACCCTCCGTGGGGCCGGGCTGCTCCTTGTTCACGACGGTAACGTTCACTATGTCGGACTTGGGACCATGAAATCCTGTGACGGTCAGGCGAAACGTCAAGACAGTGTTACTCGAGACTTCCTCCACAACAAGGGTTGGATTTGGGGTGTCGGCTGCGGTGAGGACGACCTCTGGCTCATGGCCGATGATGACCTGTTCCCACCAGAACCCTTCGGCGTTGAGAGAATTGTCGCCGTGCAGGGTGATCACGGTTCCTTCGTCTGCCTGGAAGTCGGCGCCGGCGTTGGCGATGACGATGTTCGGCGCCTGGTCGCCGTAGACTTCTAACTCGGCGATGGACGTGAAGTCGGCCACCCCACCCGGCTCTCCGTAAATGCGGATGCCGATGCCCTGGCATCTGACAAACGTGAGGAGGAATCTCGTGTAATTGACGCGTCCCTCTCGCACGTCCTCAAAATTGTAAGCCGGCGAGATGCTCAGTTCCTCGACTTCTATCCAGTTTTTTCCATCGCTGGTATATTGGATGGTGAGGCTGGTCCACCAACCGCCATCGTGAAAGTTCTCTCCCTCATAGTAGACGACCGTGTCGAAATAGCGCGGCTCTTGCCAGAGGTATCCATACCAGTCTTCGGTTTCGGTGATTCCACCGTGGTAACTATCGTAATTTTCCTCGGTCAATCCGTTCCTTATAGCTTCGATATCCCTCAAGCCTGACCCCGTGGGATTCAGAATCCTGGCTTTGGGGACGGCGTCTGTATCAAAGGCGAGGTTGCGACGCGCCACGAACCCGACGGCTTCGGAAACTGGCCCCACTCCGAACTGATTCGCACCCGCCACCTTGTAGAAATAGATCATCCCCTGTTCAAGCCAGTCATCCTCGTAGGAGGACACCGAGGAGAGCGCCGGCGCGACTTTCACGTACTCGTTCTGCGGGTCTTCTTCTGCTCGGTAGACGACATATCGGGTTGCATCCGGGTGAACTGACCATTCCACCACGGCTTTTAACATGCCCTCCCCTTCTCTGGGAAGGATCGTCAGTTCCTGAGGGGCCGTGTCGGGCGCTGAGGAGATATTGACCACAATCTCGACCCGGTCGGTATCCCGCTCCAGCGGGAGGGGGCCGCTGGCTGTTAGTTCAAAGGTGAAGGTGGTTGCCGTTTCTACATCAGGGGCCACGAACGTCGTCAGCGCCTCATTCGGCGACGCAAGTGTGACCTCTGGTTCTTCGCCAACTATGACCTGCGTCCAAGAAAAGGAGTCGGCGTTCACGGAACCGCTTCCGTCGAGTGTGACGGTGCTGCCTTCCAATACCGACCGGTTGTGTCCCGCGAGAGCGATAACCTCTGTCTCCGAGTAGATCTCGAACTCCAGATCATCAATCAGGTAGCTCTTCGTCAGGTCGTCTGCTGAGATGAACTGCAAGGTGTCTATGGCACCGTCGCCGTTGACCTCGATCCATACGCCACTGCTGCTGTGGGGGACGAAGTCCACGGTCTCCGAAAAGACGGGCACGTTCTCCAGTCCGCCTTTGACCGTCAACCCGGAAGCCGATTGCTGGAGGAAATCGGGCTCGTTGTCTCTCACGAAGACCTTGATCAGCCGTACCGTCGGGTCGAACTGGATGACAGTTGTCCCCTGGGCGAAAATGAAGCGATTTATGCCGTCGGGGGAATGGTCCGAAAAGGGGCATTCCCCTGTGGAGGTGATACGCGGAGAGGAGTGGCCCTCCGTACTCCAGCTCAAAGAGATTTCATCATCGCTGCCGTAGTCTGAAGGCAAGGGGGTTTCCGCGTACGGGCGATCACTGAACATGAGCGTCCCGGACACGCCCCACGACAACCCGCAAGAGATGATAAACAGGATCGCCGTTGCGGCTGCCAGAGACGCTCCGGCTGCTCGCCTGCCTGGCAAGAAGAAATAGCTCCGCGGAGCCGAGAAGTTGACGTAGTTCACGGTGCGCCGGCGTTTCAGTTTGGCCTCCAGTGACTGTCGGGCAATGTTGGAATGTGCCTGAACCGGGCAAATGTGCTACACCCGCTCGAAGAGGGCTAAGAGATGTCCGAATCCCTCAGTGCCTTTTGCCCTCCTGAACAATATTATACTATAATTGATTTGTGATGACCAGCTTGGGAGAGCATTATCGTCGGTGACCGCGTGTGATATGCCAGAGCATTGTTGCGCTTGAATTCCAGAGCAACACGAGGATCGGCACATCCGTCAGAATGGCCGATCACCGAAGATGCTTTGCTTGTGGGAGCAGCGAAATCCCGATATACTTGGCGAGAAGTATGATGGTGCCCGTGAGAAGGTGAAGTTCAATCTTCGATAGGAAAGGAACAACGATGTCCCGGATGAACCGTAGAACGTTTTTGAAGACGACTGCCGCGGGCGCTGCTTCGCTGGCTTTGGCACCGGCTCTGGCGCGAAGAGAGCGTCGGCCGAACGTCGTTTTGATTCTGACTGATGACCAGCGATGGGACGGCATGAGCTGTGCCGGCCACCCCTTCATGAAAACGCCCAATATGGATCGTATCGCGAATGAGGGGGTGCGTTTTGCGAACATGTTCGTTACGACGTCGCTGTGCTCTCCGAGCCGGGCAAGCTATCTGAGCGGCCTTTACGCTCACACCCACAACGTAATGAACAACTTCACCGATTACCCGGTGAATCTGCCGAGCTACCATCGCCGCTTGCAGGAGGCCGGTTACGAGACGGCTTACATCGGAAAGTGGCACATGGGGGAGCAGAGCGATGAGAAGCGTCCCGGTTTCGATTACTGGGCGAGCCATAAGGGGCAAGGGAAGTATTTCGACACGACGTTCAACGTCAACGGCAAGAGGCAACTGCTCAAGGGATACTACACCCACCGGGTGACGGACCTCGCGGTGGACTGGCTGAATCGCGCCGGGGCGCGACACCGGCCTTTCCTGCTGATACTCGGACACAAAGCGCCTCATTGCCCCTACGAACCGGAGCCGAAGTACGCCACGGTCTTCGATCACACCAAGATCGAGAAGCCGCCCACGGCAAATGACTATGGTGAAGGGAAGCCGGAGTGGGTTCGGCAGCGTGTTCCCACCTGGCATGGAATAGACGGGCCCCTCTTCGGGGCGAAAGAGTATGGCAAGTTCGTGCGCACATTTCTTGCCACGCAGTTGTCGGTTGATGACAGTCTCGGCGAAATCTACTCCACATTGAAGAAGATCGGTGAGCTGGACAATACGGTGCTGCTCTATGCGAGCGACAACGGCTCGATGCTCGGTGAGCACGGGGCGGTTGACAAGCGGACGATGTACGAGGAGAGCATTCGCGTTCCTTTGCTGGTGAGGTATCCGGCGATGATTCGAGAGCCGCGTGTCGTCAACGAAATGGTTTCGAACATTGACGTGGCGCCGAGCATCGTGGATATCTGCGGCGCGAGGCCTGTCCGGAAAGTTCACGGGATGTCTTGGAAAAACCTCCTCCTCCGCAAAGCAAGGGGATGGCGGAAGTCGTGGTATTACGAATACAACTACGAGAAGGAGTTTCCTTATACGCCGAACGTGCGAGGTGTGCGAACCGACGAGTGGAAGTACATTCATTATCCGAACGGAGACGACCAGCCCGACAAGTACATGGCGGAACTGTACAATCTCAAGGACGACCCGCTGGAGACGAAGAACCTCATAGACTCGCCGGAAGCGAAGGAAAAACTCAAGGAGCTGAAGGCGGAATTGCGAAGGTTGCAGGAAAAGACGGGCGCTCTGCCGGACAAGATGCCGGTCAATCCGGAGATCAAAATGGAATTGCCGGAGGAATCAATCCGTTAGCTCCGAGATTCCGATTGCCCGCGTTGCCCGGCAATGTTAAGGTGTTTGCCGAAGCCCCACTCTGAATCCAAAAGCCGCGTAAGCTATCTTCGTCATGGTTATGATAACAACTCATTATCAGGAGGGTTTGACATGAAAAGACCACGAATATCTTTACCCGTTTCCCGAAGAGATTTTGTGAAGAACGTGGCAGTAGGTGCAGCCGGTGTTTTGCTTCTCAAGGAACGCAGTGGCTTTGGGGCGACGCCAGCCCCCGGAAAGCCACTGCGTGTTGGTTTGATCGGAGTCGGCGGCCGAGGAACTCACTTGCTCACCCATGTTCTGAGTATTGACGGTGTGGAGGTGGTTGCGATCTGCGACATCAATCCGGGCAATCTGAGGCGAGCGCAGAGGATGGTTGAGCAGAAAAGCGGCAAGCGCCCGGATGGGATAGGGGACACACCATACGATTACTGGAAGCTGTTAGCTCGGGACGACCTTGAATGCGTGGTCATCGCGACACCGTGTTACTGGCACTCGACGATGTACATGGACGCGATCGGTGCCGGGAAACACTTTTATGGTGAGAAGCCGCTTGCCATTACGGCCTGGGGCTTGAAGGCCGTCAACGATGCGTACAAGAAGAATCCCAATGTGGTGGTGCAGATCGGGTTTCAATGGGGCGCCCATAGAGCTCGCGGGGACATCATCCGCAAAGTTCACGATGGCTTAATTGGTGAGCTGTTAGAGGGCCGCTTCCACCGTTTCAACGGTTGGGATGGACACGGCGGGTGGTATGCTGATCGCAACAAGTCGGGCGATTGGATGCTCGAGCAGGCGGTTCATGAATTCAACCTGATCTGGTGGGTTACGCAGACACATCCTGTTTCGTGCTACGCCACAGGGCGCAGCGGCATCATCCCCGGCCGCAATACGACCAACTATTACCATGCCGTCCTCCAGTATCCTGAGAAACTGAACAACCTGGTCCTCCACTATGGCCACGGCTGGATCCAGGTGCCGGATTTTCCCGGCGGGGGACTCCAGACCGATTTCATTGGCAAAAAGGGCGCGCTGAACGTCATGGGTGCTTACGTTCAGCTTCGGAAAAAGCCCGCCGATGGGTCAGCTCGCGTGGACGGAGAAGGATCAGGCGGTGACACCCGGGACCATATGAGGAACTTCTTCGAGTCGGTCCGTGCCGGCGACCCGGGGAAAGCGAACTGCGGTATCGCCAACGGGTCAGGCGGCTCCATAATCGGTCTCCTCATCCGTCAAAGCCTCGAGGAAAAGCGGGTGGTGACCCTCGAAGAGACACTCCGCGACACAAGGAGGCCCCCGGTTCCCCCAGCGTAGTGGCTTTCGAGCTTCAGGTGGGATTGACGGTTGCACCCCCGGTTAACGCCGGGGCTGCAAATAAGAACGAGTGGTGACGTGGAATGCATCGGAAAAAGAGAAGGCTTCTTGACTCGCTGCGGATGAGGAGAGGTGTGTAAATGGAATTCGATAGATTGATTCGCGAAAGGTACAGTGTACGTTCGTATCTTCCGAAGTTGGTTGAGAAGGACAAGTTGAGGAAGGTTCTTGAGGCGGCAGTGCTCGCTCCGACAGCCGCGAATCGCCAGGCGTTTCGCATCATCGTGATCTCCACGCCCGGACGCCAGGAGGAACTGAAGAGAATCTATTCCAAGTCTTGGTTCACGCTGGCTCCGTACGTGATTTGCGTGTGCTGCCTCACTTCTGAGTGTTGGACGCGAAAAGATGGCAAGAGTTATGGCGATGTGGACGTGGCGATCGTCATGGACCATCTCATTCTCGCCGCGGCGGATCAGTGGCTGGGAACGTGCTGGATCGGGGCGTTCGATGCGAAAGCGGCTCGTGAGGTCCTCAACCTTCCCGATGACGTGCAGCCTGTCGCCTTCACGCCTCTCGGCTATCCCGCCGACAAACCGGGCGAGAAGAAACGGAAGCCGTTGCAGGAGCTGGTCAAATACGAGACGTGGTGAGTGTTTGGATTCTGCCCACGTCCGCCCTCGTTCTATTGATGCCTTGCCGGAGTGGATCAGACCGGCTCGACTAATTGCTCCTGCGGATGCGCCTGAAGTGAATGAGCCGGATCGGTATCGGTTCCTCAAAAACAAGGGATCTCACGAGGCTTGCACGTGTGAGATGATCATCTGGACGTTTCCCCACTCGTCCCTTTCCAGGTCCTCTTCGGAGACATATTCCAGATCAATTCTCATTCCTTCGCCAATATACTTTCTCAATCTGAGCTTCAGCGTCTCTTCTGTGCCCTGAGTGTACTCCTTTCCCCTGACTACCCGGATGAGCATCCGCCCAGACTCCGCGTGAATGCACTGGAAAGCACGGACGCCTTTCACGCTTCGGAATGGGGCTGCCAGCGTGGTGATTGGCCGACCGTCCGGCGTCACGATGGTCGGTCGCACCCGTCCATGAATGGCTTTGACCAATGGAAGCGTTCGTCCGCATGAACATCGCCTCTCCTCCGGGTATACCTCCACGAAGTCCTCGATCTTGTACCTCAGGAAGGGCATCGCCATTTTGTGCAGAGATGTGCAGACAACTCGGCCGATGGTGACGCCATAGTCGAGCGTTTTCTCTTCGGTAAGTTGGAGGATGCCGTATTCCAGGTTGATGTGATACCCGCCCTCCGGGCATTGGGTTACCGCCATGCATCGCTCCATGTGGGCATAATGATCGAGCACTTTGCATCCAAATGTCCTCTCGATCATCTCCCTGTGCTCGGGCATGAGGACCTCTCCTCCGGCGAATGCCGCCTTCAGAGGAATGTCATCCAGTCCTTGTTCTCGAAGGACCAGGGCGAGGCAGTAAAGATTTGAGGGACGCCCGTGGATGAATCTCGGTTGGAATTTTCTCAGCGCCCAGGCGTACTCGCCGATTCGCTCACGAGAAATTCTCACCGAGTTCAACAGCAACCGTCGTAGATGCGGCTGATAGTGCCACAGCTTCTCCGCCGTTTCCGGACGCCTGTTGAAATAATCCCATCGCACCTCTGCGAAGCAATCACCCACACGGTATCCTGCCCAGCTCCAATGCCGCCAGTAATAGACGAACTCCAGAATATTGGACTGTTTGTCAAGCAGGAATTTCAGCGGCGTCCCGGTGGTGCCTGTCGTGAGAGCCTCCGCGGGGCGGAATCGCTTCGCATTGTCGGCGCGAAGTTCCTCGTAATTCGCCCGCACATCCCCTCTCGATAAGAATGGAATTTTAGCGAGGTCTTCGAGCCTTTGAACATTACGTGGCTTGAGACGTAGCTGATCGAAGACCCGTCGGTAATACGGCACGTGATGGTAGGCTTGGCGAATGACGCGGCGCAGACGCCCCTCCTGGTAGGCTCTAAGCTCATCCGGAGGCAACCACTGGCTTTTCTGGAAGAATCGCCGGAGGCGGATGATTCCTATAGGGTAGGCAAAATCGCGTATCCTGAAATCAACGGACAATGGCTACCATTCCTGTGCAAAGGACCTGGCAAAAGTTTTATGTTTAAGCCCGCCCTGCCTGATTCCTCGGGAACTGAGCCGGCGTAGAATGGAGCGGCAATCGAGGATGTCTCTTCCGCACCGCTGCGACCTTCACCAGAGCGGCACACGGGAGACGACTGGAATGGGCCTTCCCGTGTCGTCGAGGGCGAGGTCACGCTCTGAAATGTACTCCAGCTCAATACTCATCCCGTCCCCGATGAACCTGCCAAGCCAGAGCTTCATACTTTCCTCGCTCTGCGGCGTAAAGTCCGTTCCCTTAACTATGCGCACCATCAGGCGCTCGACCTCCTCTTGAACGAGTTGGAAGAAGCGAATGCCGCGAACGTAATAGAAAACGTTAAAGAGCGAGGGGATTCGCCGTCCATCCGGAGTCAGAATCACATCCTGCTTTCGTCCGTGAACTGTTCTGACCAACGGGAGCATTCGGCCGCATGGACACGGTTTCTCGTTGCTGCACACCTCGATCAGATCGTCCACTTCGTATCTCAAGAAAGGCATGGCCATCTTGTGAAGGGATGTGCCAACAGCCCGGCCGATCACTGCTCCGTCGTTCCGCCTTCTTTCGTCGGCAAGTTCCAGGATGCCGTACTCTGAGTTGATATGGTATCCACCTTCGGGGCATTGGCTCACGGCTACACATCTCTCCATGTGACCGTAAGAATCCAGTACCATGCAGCCGAAGGTCGTCTCGATCATTTCTCTGTGCTGCGGGAGGACTGTCTCGCCCCCGGTAAACACAGCCTGGAAGGTAATATCGTCCAGTCGCCGCTCCCGCAGGAACAGCGCCAGGCAGTAAAGGCTCACCGGACGCGCTCGAATGAAACGAGGTCGGTACCTTCTCAGTACCTTCGCGTATCCGCCAATTCGGTCAGGGGAGATTCGCATCGAATTCAATAGCAGGCGTCGCAGGTGGGGCTGAAACGCCCACACGTTGTCCGTCGTCTCGGATCGCCTGACGAAATAATCGTATCGCACATCCGCAAAACAATCCCCCAGGCGGTATCCTGCCCAGCTCCAATGTCTCCAGTAGTAGACGAACTCGAGGATATTGGACGGCTTGTCAACCAGAAATCTGAGCGGCTCTCCTGTCGTCCCGCTCGTGTGGGCAGCCGCAGGGCGAAACTGTCTGGCATTATCGGCACAGAGTTCTGCGTAATTTGCTCTCACTTTTTCTCTCGACAAGAGTGGGAGTTTGTGCAGGTCCTCGACCGTCTGGACATCGCTGGGCTTGAGTCGCCGCTGGTCAAAGAGGCGCCGGTAATAGGGGACGTGATGATAGGCCTGATGGATGATGTTCCGGAGGCGTTCTTCCTGGTAAGCCCTAAGCTCTTGAGGAGGCAGCCACTGGCTTTTCCCGAAAGATCGGCGAAGACGAAGAATCCTCATCGGGTAGGCGAAATCTCGTACTCTGAAATCAACCGACAATGGCGTGCTTCCGTGTGCTAAGGTTCCACAAACGTTCTTTCCTTGCTTCTACGGCTGACGAGACGTCAGGGGCGTTTAGCACAGCAAACCACCTTTTGTCAACGCAATTTCAGAATTGGGTTGTGGCTGCGTTTCAGAGGTCTCCGATTGCTGCCGGCGGGATTGATGGTTTTCTTGGTTGGACTTCGCTTCTGCCATCCGGAGAGATTGCCTTGGGCCCGGTTAGCCTCTGGCGTCGGCCTCACCAAGCCCGTGGCACGAGGCGAACCCCAACCTTTGGAGTGCTGAAGCTTTGCTGCCGCACTCCCAAGGAGTATCTTCCCTTTTGCCGGGGATGGAAGGAGGCCGCAGCATATTCCAAAAGGCGGACCCGGCGCCCCGCCCGCCAATTTTCACGGCCAACACGTCCATGCTGCTACACTCACCCTGAAGCGCAACCCCCACGCCAACCCTGCCACTCAAATACAGCCGCACCCCAGTAAGTCAACCGTATTTGGCAGTGTAGGATTGGTTTGAGCTTCGACTCGGCGCCATGCGGCTTTACCTCGCTGCGTGCTGGCGATAGGTTAAGAAATCGGGGTGGTCAACTGTCTGAGTCTGGAAACCGGCCGAAGCCCCCAACGAGCGCAATACGCCGATCCGAGACACCACCCTGGAGAGACCCTAACCATGCTATCGGGAATGCCACTCAAATAAAGGTACACCCTATGAATTTTTGGGGGTTGAAAAACGTCAAAGGTCAGTGGACAATAGAGGGAGGCTGCACATTAGCTGGCTGCCCCCGTTGGCAATGAATTCTGAGATGGAGTCCCGTGGCTCTTGGGCCCGGAGGATCATCGAGAAGGAGAACGCAAATGAAGAGGCTGAAAATCACTGTTGCCATACTCGCGCTTGCTGGCATTGCCCTCCTGCTTCAGGGATGTTACGAGGAACAACGGGTGGTGATGATGCGGGGCGAGCTCATCCCTATGACACACCAGGACGTCATCCAGATGGTCAAAGACGGCGCGCCAAATGCGAATGTTATCCGTGAGATTCGAGAATCCGGCACGGTCTTCCGCCTTTCGGCAAACGATGTCGAGAATCTGAAGAAGGAAGGCGTACCGGAAGAGGTCATCAACTTCATGCTGGAGACCCGAGAGGCGCCGCCTGTGGTCGTCAAAAGAACCGTCGTGCGGAGACCGGCTATAGCAGTCCACGATCCCTGGTGGGCGTGGGATTACTACTATGCCCCCGGCTACTACTATTACCCCTGGCGCGTCGGCCTGGGCTTCAGCTACGTCCACTACGGCAGCCGCAGGCGTTACTACAGGGGCGGCGGCTACGGCATCCATTACCGGCGTTACAGGTAAAGGATTTCCGAATCCAGCGCGAGAGCAGTCGCCAGTCCCGCTCGGCTGGTAAGTCCGCCGCGGGCTTAGTGCTGGTCCGCATCGTGCCTTACTTCGGGGCAGGAGACAGCTATCCCGGGGAGAAGAACCGTGACCTGGCTGGTTTACGTCGGAAGCGCCTTTAGCCTGATTCTGTATCTGGCCGCATGGGCCTTTTTTTCTGTGCTCCTGTTCTCGAAGGTGAAGCGAAAGGTCCTGTGGGCCGTCATCGCGTTTGCCCTCTTGTACATTCTGGGGTGCATGTTAATGCGGCCTCTTCCATATGTTGCGGACGCGGTCGTCACGTCTCTCTGGCTTACCCCATGGGGTCTTCTTTTCTTTTTCCTCTTCTCCAGAATCAGGCGAAAAGTCCTTTGGGCCATTCTGGCCTTCGCTTCGAGCATTTTTGTTGCGGGATTGTTTTACCAGTTGCCTCCTTCAAGCTCTTGGGAGAGTACCGTGGAGACGATCGCCAAGCTTGGTTCTTACGCGGAAGAGTATCGTAACGCCAGGGGTAGGGCGCCTGATTCAATGGGAGATCTGCTGAGTCACCTGAAGGAACAGTCGGCCTGGACATGGCGACTCACGACCGACGGATGGGGGAGGAACATAGTCCTCACAAAGAAAGGTGCCGCGGTCGAGTTACGATCGCGCGGCCGGGATGGGAAGCTGGGGACAAGGGATGACATCGTACAGGTGTTCTTCCGGCATCAAGGTCAGAGACGGGGGGACCAATAGCTCCCCGGCTCGCATGACACCCTCCTTGCGCGGTAAGAACAGCAATTAGGCGCGGATTTTGCTCTCCCTCATCTCCAGAAACCACCCCAACCCTATTCAAGGGGCTCAAGAAGGCGAAAGACGTGGCCCGGCGACGACCGGATTCTGTCGCTGAAGTTTGGAATCCGAATTTTGGAGGTTTCAGGGTCGTTTTAGCTCGACCTTCCTGGACCTCTGGTAATTTGCCTGAGCCAATAACGGTCTTAAGCGCACAAGGTTGAACATATTCGGCCAGCGAAAAGGCAAGGAGATCGAAACATGGAATGCTTAAACCATCCGGATGTTGAAGCCAAATGGCAGTGCAGCTCCTGCCACAGGTCGTTCTGTTTCAACTGCGTAAAGATGCTCGGCGGTCGGGCGGCTCGCACCGCCGTCTGCCCGGTTTGCAGTGAGAAGTGTGAAGAGATCGTCAAGCCTGAAGAAGCTGCCATGAACCGCGAGCCGACCTTTTGGGAGAAACTTCCTAAAATCTTCGCCTATCCCCTCCAAAAGGATGGACCTTTCATCCTTGTCGCTGGGGCTGTTTTCTTCGCTATTGCCGAATTCGTGATCAGTATGTCTCCACTCATGGGCATCGTCATCTCCGTGTTTATCACGGGCTATCTGTGCCGGTATTACCTCTCCGTCCTTTCTAAGTCAGCGCAGGGCAAGCCCGCCCCTCCGACCTGGCCTGACTTCGACCCCCAGGGCTTTTTCAGCGAGAGCGTGGACGCCATCGGCAAGTTCATCGCCCCGGCCGTTTTAAGCTACGTGCCTGCCGTAGCCTACTTCATTCTCGGCCCGAAACAGTTCGACGCCGTCTTCACGCTCCTGGTCGCGCTGGGCTGCCTCTATTACCCGATGGCTCTGGCTGCCATCGCCGTCTTCGACGACTATTCAGCTCTGAATCCCATCCCTGTCTTCCGCTACATGTTCCGTGCCCCCTCGCACTACTTCGCCACCTCCATCATCTTCATGGTGCTGCTCTTCGGGAACTATCTCCGGGAAGTCTACCTTGAAATCCCGGTCTTCGGCGTTGGCACACTAGTAAGCTGGCTCGTCCTCCTGTACTTCTGGACAATGACCATGCACCTTTTGGGCATGTTCTATTACAGCAACCGCCACAAGTTGCGGTGGATCTGAAGCGGCGCTAACTCCTTTAGTATTGGCGAGATGGGAGGACAGGGGAGCCCCCGTTCACGCTGCCTCTCTTCTTAGAAAGCGGGTCCACGCTGACGTGCCATTCTCAGACACCTTCCAAAACGGCCCATATCTCCAGCTACGGCGAAAACAGCGATTGAGTCCCACAGCGGCAGGTGCTACAATGTATAGAAGAGGGCAACAAGGTCCTTCGTCTCGCTACGTCCCTTCGTCGTGAAGCCTGCCACGAAAGACGGTTTGAAAGGTGACCAACTCGTGGTCAGGAGGTTTTCAAACAGGCACAGGGGCAAGAAAAAAGGGGGACGACGATGAAGTGCTCAAATCACTCCGATGTCATCGCCAGGTGGCAGTGTGTCGCTTGCAGGCAAACGTTCTGTGAGAGCTGCATCAAGATGCTTGGCGGCCGCGACGCACATGTTGCCGTTTGCCCTGCTTGCGATGAGAGGTGCGAGCAGGTCACCGCGACCGAGGAACCGATCCTTAGTCAGGAACCATCCTTCTGGGAAAGCCTTCCTCGGATCGTCATCTACCCGCTTCAAAAAGACGGCTTCGTCATCCTCATCCTCGGCGCCATCCTCTTCGCCATAGCCTACCCCGTGGCCACGCGCCTTCGTCTGTTGGGATACCGGGGCCTCATTTTCGCAATTCTGCTGGGGCTGATCATTACGGGATACCTCTGCCGGTATCTCCTCTCCGTGATCTCCGACTCCGCCCTGGGCAAGCTTTCGCCGCCGACCTGGGCGGACTTCGTTCCGGGAAGCTTCGTGGAAGAGACTCTTGGCGCCTTGTTCAAATTCGTTGCCCCTGCGGCCCTGAGCTATGCCCCCGCTATCGCATACTACTTCTTCGGCCCCAAGGAATTGAATAACACCTTCGCCATACTTGCTGCGGCCGGCTCGCTTTACTTTCCCATGGGCCTGCTTGCCGTAGCGTTCTTCGACGACCCTTCGGCCCTGAACCCAATCCCCATCATCCGCTCCATGTTCCGTGTCCCGTTCCGGTACCTGGTGACCTGCATCATCTTCATGCTGCTGCTTTATCTGATCTATCTCGGTCAGAAGCACGTGATCATCCCCGTTGTCATCGTGGGATCGCTTATCCGCTGGTTCATCCTGTTGTACCTTTGGACAATGACCTTGCACCTCCTGGGCATGTTCTACTACACAAACCGGCACAAACTGCGCTGGGCCTGACAGGCACAAAGCGCTGCTCTACTTCGCCCCCAACCCTGCTCGGGTGAAAGCGACTATGCAGACCGCCGAATGTTGAACCCATTTCCCGAAGACCCTGGCGGGACTTGCTTGACGGAAGTCACGTCAGGTCGGAATGTCTTCCTTCCGAAATCGGCAGCGGCAGAATTGGGGCGAAATCCGCCCGCACGTTGAACTTCTCGCCCTGTAATGTGACTGTATTAGTAGGGGCAGATATGGAACAGACAGACAGACTTCTTGAGGAAGTGCTCATAGTCCGCTTCCAGATGGGCGACGAGACTGCGTTCGAGAAGCTGGTGGAGCGGTATCAAGGCCGTCTGCGCTACTTCATTCGTCGCCTTCTCGGGGAAGCAGATAAAGCAGAGGACGTTCTGCAGAACGTGTGGTTGACTGTCCTCAGAGAGCTCTCGAATTTACGTACGCCTGAGGCGTTCTCCGTATGGGTGTACCGCATCGCACGAAACAAGGCGCTCAATGAACTCCGCAGTAAGAAGCGATATGTCGCTCTTCGGGAAGATGCTCCGATCCCGAATGTGAGCGAGGAGCAGGAGCAGTTCTCGGCAGACGATGCAGCGAGGATGCATGCGGCCTTGGAGAAGATAGGCCCCGAACACAGAGAGGTTCTCACGTTACGCTTCCTGGAGCAAATGTCGTACCAAGAGATAGCCGCAGTAATTGGCTGCAATATCGGTACGGTCCGGTCGCGGCTTTACTATGGAAAGCGCGCCCTGCGGCGAGAAATGGAGGAAATGAGCAATGCCGACTAACAACGATCTGAGCAAGGAGCTTCTCAGGCAAAACGGCATAAAGTCCGACGGTATGTCTGAACAGGATCGAGAGAAGATCTACCAGCTCTTGTCGAAAGACAAGATCCATTTGAAGCGCATCAGATGGGCCACCGCCATCACCGCAGGGTTGACATTGATTGGCGTTGTCACGGTAATGGTCGGTGAAGCTCTTCGCAGCCGTGGCGTGGATTTAGATCGCGTATTAGGAACAGATTTCCTCGATCTCTGGTGCAACGGCCTGTTTGTGCTGTTTCTGTCCTGTGCCGTCGCACTGTCTGTCATGAGGCGGCGGGGCCGGGAGCACCGGAATCAGTTGATGGAGGCGCGCTTAGCCAGCATCGACGAGCAACTCAAGCGCCTCGCAGAGAAGCACTGATTTGGGCGAACTGCCAACATTTGTGCCGTTGTTTTGTTGCTTTCTTCGTGCAGCTCTTACCCTTGTGTCCCGTCCTTCTTTGCGCCTCCACCCTCGTAGCCGAAATGTGCAGAAAAATCTGCATTTTTTTCTTGACAACTTTTGAAGAAGTGCAGTACTTTTTGCATATAAGGCTAAGGAGGTGATACCGTGGCTGAGTTTACAACAGGCGAATTGGAGGTCATGCGAATACTGTGGGCGCATGGCGAGAGGAAGCCCGCGGAAATCCAGGAGAAGTTTCCTCGGGAGATCAAAAACTCTGCACTGCGATCGTATCTCAGCATCCTTTTAGAGAAGGGTCACGTCACGCGCCATAAGGTTGGCAAGGCGTACTTCTACAAAGCGAAGACTCGCCAGGACAGCGCCTTTCGCACCACACTTCGGTCCTTGCTGGACACTTTTTGTGAAGGCTCAGCCGAGGGGCTTCTGGTGAGACTGATAGAGTCGGAGAAATTGTCTGAAAAGGAGTTGCTTGAGCTGAAACGTATCGCTGACGAGGCAGAAGATTTGCAGGAAACAACACGAAAAGGGGAGCAATCATGAACCCGCAATGGCTCAACTGGATAATCGAATCACCCTTGATCGTACGTGTCTTACTAAAGATGACGGCATTTCTGATGCTGGCATGGGTGGCGCACTTTGCCCTGCGGCGAGCGAACCCGCGCTGGCGGGTGTTGCTGTGGCGCGGCGTGGCTGTGGGGCTGACCTTGATACCCATCTTGGTAGCCGCGCTGCCATCGTGGAAGGTGGCCGTCCGTCCAACCCAGGCGACTCCAACTGCCAGCGTGCTTCCCGAAAGCAACATGGTCGAACCACCTTCTCCTGTTCCCTCATTCGCACCTCATACTCGTGAACCCACGATTCACCGCGAACCAGAGGAGCCCACGGCGGTGACGCCGGCCCCAGCCACGGCTGCACGCCAATCTTCTTTCTCGTTCCCGGCCTGGGTGAAAGGGCACTGGGCTTGGATTGCCACCGGCGTCTGGATTGCGATTACGTCAGTTCTGGTTGCCCGATTCTCCATCGGCTGGCGGCGCATTCGGCGCATCGTGAAGGCAACCACGTCAGCGCCGGGCGCGCTTCGCACAGCTTGCGATGAGATCGCTCGCGCTCTGGGCATTGCCCGGCCGGTTGAAATCCTTCTCAGCGATGGTGTCTCTTCGCCGTTCCTGACCGGCCTACGCCGACCGCTACTGATACTGCCGCGGCGCATGGGGGGGCCGGATTACTCGCAGGAGATGGGGGGCATCCTCGGTCACGAGCTTTCTCATCTGCGCTCCAACGACCTCTTCTGGGGATACGTTCTCCAATGGCTATCTCTTGCGCTGTGGTTTCACCCGCTCGTTTGGCGGATGCGGGCAGCACACGCATCAGCCTGCGAGGAAGTCAGCGATGCTGTCACTGCTCACTTGCTCGGTGATGCAAAATCTTATTCGCAGACACTGGCTCGCGTGGCTCTCGAAATGTCCTGCCGCCCGCCCGCCGTCGGCGGCATCCCCATGGCCCGCGTTTCCGATATTTGTCGCCGTTTGAAGGCCCTGAAGCGGCGGGTGTTCTCGAAACCCCTGAGCCGCACGAGCGTCGTCGGATGTCTTGTAGCAGGTCTACTCGCGATCGCCCTGCTAAGCGGCCTGCGCCTTGGCCACACGAAAAGTGGTGAAACCGAGACAAAAGTGGGGGAGGATGAACCCGAGATCACCGCGCCTGCGTGGGAGGCACTGCGAGGTTTGAACACTGGCCCATTGTTGCAGGGCATGCCCCAGCGGCTGGCGAAAGAGATTCGCCCCGCGCGGCGGACCAGCGATCTGTGGGTCGCGAAGCGGGAAGGCACGGACGTGCGGATGAACATCGGAATCGAGGGGACAGTACGAGGTGAGATAGTGGTCGGCTTCTTCGGTGACGTGAACTGGTCAGATCTTCGGGCGGTTCGCGCATTCAAAGTCCCCGGCCTCCACTCGGTTAAGGGCCTTCCACCCGGTCGCTACTACGTAGGCGCCATGATCGGGGATCCGCTGGCGCCGGATGTGGCAGAGGCCCACCGGATTGGGCCCAGACACGATGTGATCCGGGAGGCCGGAACAGTCCGGATCGAGACGATCAGCCGTCCGCCGGAACTGCTGCACGCCCTGGGCGTTCATAAGAGCTGGCCGCAGGCCGTGGCCATCAAAAAGGGGCAAGCAACCCGCATCGAATTGCTGCTGTCGCCGGACTTTCGCTCGAGTGCCGTCCCTCTTGACATCTCACATCTCAGATCGTCGTTGGGTTTCTGGCCTGACATGGACGAGAGCAACATGCTCAAAGGCCGCGTGACCGATTCAACGGGACAACCTGCGCCTTTCGCTGATATCCAGATTCGCCAGTACAAGCCGGGGGCACCGGCGATTATGGCACCGGATGTTGTTGCCGATGGAAAGGGCTTCTTCTGCTACGACGAGATGGAATGGCCGTACTATGTCGGCGCGATTTTCCACGAGAACTTAACTGACAGGATCGGTACCAGGGGCCATTACAAGTGGATACCCAAGGTATTTGAGGGCAAGCAGGAGATAAACATTCAGTTGGAGCCGTTCCCGACAGGCACGGCGACACTTCGCGGCAAGGCTATTGACCATAAGGGCCGACCTCTGACCCGCTTCGGGCTGCGGGTCGAGAAACACGGCCCCCCAGCGTCACTTCCTGACACAGAACCCTGGTCAAGTTCGATCGCCTATTTCAACATACCGTATGTATGCGAGGACGGGCGGTTTGAGTTGACGGGCTTACCCGGCGGCACATGTAAGGTGAACGCCACAATCATGGAGTCGGGGGCCTTCGAGCACGATTGGGGGACCACTGTGGAATTGACCGAAGGGGAGGCCACGGACGTTCAGATCATGAAACGGGCAAGGCGTCCTTTTTACGGCCGTGCGGTGTTTGAGGACGGGAGACCGGTTTATCCTGGCAGCGCGTGGCTGGACGAGCCGGCTGAAGGCGGGCCAGGGCCATACCGTCGCGGTGGATGTGGAATCCGTGCCACCGGCCTGTTTGTGCTTTATGTTTCAGACGAACAGATGGACCCCGATGACCTGAAGTCGAAGATGGCCGTCATCAGATGGACGGGGCCCGACCAGATTCTCTGTGAAGTCGGTCGGTTCCCCCTTTCACAGCTCAGCGAGGATCGCGACATCACCCCTACACTCAAGTGCAAGCGTCCGGAGCGAGCATCCGAGGAGTCGGCTGGAGTCGGCAACCCTGAACCGGAGACAGGCGGCGTGTCTGCGCCCTCAGAAGACCCCGGGCCGAAAGCGAAGGAATCGGGCGAAACGCACGGGCGGATTCGCGGTGTCGTGTTGAACGCTGAGACGGGTAAACCGGTTGCCGGGGCGCAGGTGGCGGTTGGCCACCACCTCGGCAAACGTGATGTGGACCGAATCCGTGAGAGAGGAGTCGAGGGAGCGCTCTACGTCACTGCGGAAACGGACGAGGAAGGGCGATTCGTTCTAAAAGGCGTAGGTTTTTGGGATTACCACCTTTTCAGCGTCAAGCGTCCCGGGTTTGTTCCGCACGAGGAATGGGTTGCCCTTCGCAAGGATGACCCGGAGACTGAGGTCAACGTCCCTCTCAAGGTTGCCGGAGCACTGACGGTGAAGGTCGTTGATGCCGAAGGGATGCCCATGCTTGGCCAGGTCGTGCGGATCGAGTCGAAAGATGGACACGCCCTTCTACCGGCACGAGGGGATTGGCGGCCGGAGCTACCCTACAGGACTGGAACTGCGAAGATGGGAACGTGCTCGTTTGAAGCGTTGCCACCGGGCGTCTATTCGGTGGAGGCGATGCGAGAGGGCGTTCTTGAGACGATCCACAGTGGGGCGACATCAACCGTCTCTGTTGAAGCAGGGGAGACGAAGGAAGTCGTGCTGAAGCAAGTGAACCATCATTCCGATGTCAAGGTCGAGATCGAAAAGGACCCTCACGTCGTCTCTCGGTGGGTGGCGCTTGTGGTGATTAACCGCAACCCGGGTCTGCTCGCCTGGGCCGGCAGGAATTTCTATCACCCCGAAGATGATCGTCTTGCGCGGGTGATGCAATACACGCTCAACGCCAATACTGCCGACTCGTTCAACGAATTGCGCTCCGGCTCCATGCTCTTTTCGGAGAGCCCTTACACTTTCCGGAACTTTCCGCCGGGAACGTACGCCATTCTGGCCATCACATGGGGCAAGTACAAGTTCGAGGATACGCAGTACGAAGCCGTTTGCATCAGAGGAGCCGGAGTGAAAATCGCCTACCGCAAGGAACAGGTCGTCAAGCTCCCCTGGGCCGAGCCGGAAGGACCCTATGTCCTCAATCCCAGGATTCTTAACAACAAGGTGAAGCTGGAAGCGAGGCAGTATGGTGCCCAAGAGCTCTGCGACTTTATCTTAGAGGCAGCCGCATCCGAAAGGGTCACCCCATGGGGTTCGGAAGCCAGGATCGTCGCAGCTCCTTCAATCAGAGAAGAGAAAGTCGCATTTGCCACAGTGGAGATGTCCCTCTGGGACCTCATCGAGAGAACATATCTGCTGAAGGGCTGGAGGCTGGCAGGTGACTTCAAAGCCAAAACGATTGTCCTTCGACCGGAAGCTCCCAGTCGCACGGACAGAGACGAGGCGCGGACGCGGGGGCAGATTCGGGGCGTGGCGGTGAACGCTGACACGGGTGAACCGATCGCGGGGGCATACGTCGCCGTTGACCGCTCCGGCGATGCCGGTGGCAGCAACTTAGGACGATTCCGCGAACAAGGTATCTACGTGACGACAGAGACGCATGAGACAGGCCGGTTCCTTCTGGACGGCGTCGCTTTTCGTGACGACCATCCGTTTATGGTCACGCATCCCGGATTTGTCCGGCACCAGGAAACTATTGCTGTGAAGAAAGATGAACCGGAGATAGACATTCGAGTCCGCCTGAGGCCCGCAGCGACGCTTGTTGCGAAGATCGTAGATGCTGATGGCAGACTATTGCAAGAACATGCCAACCTCCGTCTCGAAGCCGAAGACGGGCGGCCTTTCTTCCCCCTGCGAGGCGATTGGCCTGACCTTCCCTACCGCATGGAATCCACGAATACCGGCACATTCTCCTTTGGGGAGCTGGATACGGGCACATTCAGCATTGAAGCCATGCGGGTTGGCAACATGGAGACGACCTATCACGCAAAGGTCTCAAACATCGCCGTTGACGCGGGAGTTACAAAGGAAGTGCTCCTTAAGCCGGCGGACCATCGTTCCACCGTGAAAATCAAGATCGAAAAGGACCCCCACGCGTCTATTGGCGAGACAAAAGGGGCAGCCGCCGTGCTGCTTACCAGCGAACCCGGTCTGCTGGCCTGGGCCGGCAGGAATTTCTACCACCCTGAGGATGAGCGACTCGGCCGGGTATGGAAGAACGCCATTATCATGGCTATGCTGATACCGATCGAGGATGCCGACACGCTGCGCAAGCTTGAAGCCAAGGCGCGCCTCGAGTCAGCCTCAAGAGAGGGTAACGTCAGCTTCTTCCTGAGTTCGGGCGACATGACCTACACCCTCCGCGACTTCCCACAGGGCGAATACGCCGTCTTCACCTACGCCATGGGCATGTACAAGGACTGGAAGTCTCCGGCCGTTTACCTGAGGGGAGCTAAGGCTGTAGTCTCTCCCGGCAGAGAGCAGACCGTCGAAATCCTGTATGTCGAGCCAATAGGTCCATCATCGCCTAACATCAGGGTCTTCTACAATCAGGTGACCCTGGAGGCGAGAGACTATACTGCCAGGGAAATCTGCGAGCTGCTGGGTAAGCAAATGAGTCTGAAACCGGAGGAAATCGTCGCGGATTCCTCGATCCGGGATCAGAAAGTAGCATTGCCTTCAGCGAAGCTCTCTATCTGGGATCTCCTGGAGACGATCTATCTGAAAAAGGGCTGGAAACTGGAAGCCGACTACAAAGCCAAGAGGTTGGTTCTCCGGCCAAGCGCATCGAGCAATCGGTGAGGCCATCCGCTGGTTCGTCCTCCCCTATCGGTGCATAGTGACTCGTTGGCCCGGCAGGCACGCTTTATTCAGCCGACATCCGTAAGCTCCGGTCAACGCGGTTGACACTGAGGGCCGGAGACGGTGTCAGCCACCTCCCACGTCTCACCTCGGTTGAAAATGGGTGCGGCCGTATCTGCGTGGCAGCGCGGAGGCATTCGGACAGCCCCGCCGCAGGCGGGGTACTTCGCCCTTACAGGGCTACCGCTTCCTTTTGGCTCTTCTCCCAGAGCTGCGCCCTGGGCTAAGCTATTTCGCCCCGTTGGGGCTTTGCAGGTTCTGGGCACGCAAGAGCCCCGAAGGGGCGACATCTCCTCAGCCCTGGGCAACGCCCAGAGGGGCCGTGCGACCCAACGATTGAAGCTCTGAAGGAGCGAAATAATGCCATGCCACGCAAACGCGGCCACACCCTTGAAAATTCTGCTCTGGCGGAAAAACCCGTGTGATGCTATACTCTTAGTAATTGTGATGACCCCCTGAGGTGGGTGCCGCGATAGCTCAAATCTGGACAGCTCAGCAAGAATCCTGCTGACCGAAAGGACAATCCGTTAGCAAGGGAGTTACAACAGACAGCAAGGGGGATTCCCTATGCGAACGAAATGCTTTCTCATCACCTTTGTTTGCGCTCTTACTGCTCTCTCCGGGTGTTCCGGCAAGACATCCCGGGGGCCTGACCCGGACATGCTTGTGACCCCCTTGGTCGGAATCGGCAAGGTCCGATTTGGCATGTCCGAGGAAGAAGTAGTGAAAATCCTCGGACAGCCCGACAAGAGAAAGCCGAGGTCTCTGATTTACCGTCCCCTGGGACTCAGCGTGACGGTGCATCCGAAACTGGGTGTCTTTAGCTTTGGCTGTTTTACCAAGAGGGCCATCCCCTGGTGGGACCGCTTTTCCACCAACGATTTCCGGGGAGCCACTAAGGATGGCATCCGAATGGGCTCCAGCGAGGGGGAAATCGTGAGGGCCTTCGGGAAGCCTGACGAAAGAGATGATCAAGGACGGCAGGTGGACCTAACCTACGAAACCTTGGGCCTTTGGTTTCTCCTGTTGTCCGACAGGATGATCCAGTTCTCGATGATGATTCCCTCGCAGCCGATAGACACATCGAAGCGGGAGCCCATCTACCAGGAAAAGGCCAATGGCCAAGAATTGATTAAAGAAGCGTTGAGCGTGGCCCAGGTACAGGACAAGAGAATTCTCGTCGTGTTCGGGTATAACCAATGTGGACCGTGTTGGAAGCTGCACGACTTCTTCCATGAAAACGAGAAGGTGCGCAACGTCCTCCAACAAAGTTATGTCGTTGTCAGGATTGACGTCAAAAGAAACAAGGATTTAGCAAAGCGGCTGAAGGACCCAGGGAGGTATCCCGGCCTCGTCTTCTTGGACAAGAACGGGAATTGGATCCCTTCCGAACCGACGGGTCCTTTGGTGGCAGTTCAATATTCCGACGAGACTGGCAAGGTCACAGGGACGGGTTACGAAGAGAATCGCGTCCTTTCGATTCTGAACAAGTGGTCGAAGTGAGCTTTCGACCGTGCCATGGAAACAGGGGCCTCTGTAGTGCATCAAGCCTGAGGGGGCGCGGCATCAGCACCGCCGCCGGCGCGTGTCATGCGGACCCCATAACACGGAGACCGCCCACTCAGCTGCCAAGCTCGAAGCCGACCAACTGTCGTACGCTGTGCTGCTGGACGGTCCGGAGGTTCTGCAGGAGCTCCGCCTCGTCCAGGTCGAGGCGTTTGGCGACGGCGGCCAGCGATAGCGTGCCCACCTTGAAACGTACCGACGCCTAAACGCAGGTTCGCCCGTCGAAAAGGTCACGGACCGCCTCGATGGCCTCGACCTGGAACTCCTGGTTGGAGTCTAACTTGAACTCCATCACCCCTCGCCCTCCGGCGGAGGTGGCACCAGTGGACGCAAAGCCGCCGCGAGGGGCGGCAGGTGCTCCGAAACGACCCGGAAAATGGTGTCCTGTTTGATCTCGCCGTACTCGTGTGCCAGGACATGGCGTAACCCCACGATGCGGCGCCACGGAATCTCCTGATGCGCTTCCCGGAATGCCGGTGAAACATGCCTTGCGGCCTCGCCGATGATTTCGAGGCGGCGCTCGGTGGCCATCCGGCGGTCCTTGTCGCGCACGTACTGCTCGAACGTCACGCCGCGAAGGCTCTCGCAGATCTCTTCAGCGTAGGTCAGCATGTCCCACAACCGGGCCGCGTCCATTTCATCTGGCAACATAGACCACCTCATGCGTGCGCAGGATGTGATGCCGCCGGAATGGATTGCGAATGGCCGTCTTCTCTACAAGATCAACATCCCGCCCGAAAATGTCCTTGAGCTCGTCAATCATGTCCACCCACTCGAACAGGCTCCACTTCGCGTCCTCGTCCAAGGTGACCAGCACGTCCACGTCGCTGTCGGGCTGGAAGTCGTCGGTCAGGACCGACCCGAAGAGCGAGAATTCCTTGACTTTCCATTTCCGGCAGAACACCTCGATTCGCTTTCTATGCACCGTTATCTTCAGTCCCATGTTGGGCCTCCTCAGATTGTTTTCAGCTTGCACTGCAGGGCGAGGTTCGCCGCCTCCTCGTCGGCGAGCGCCGCGTCCCGGCAAACGAAGAGGTCCTCCTTGCCGAGCTTGAGCGCCCGGACCGTCGCATCCTTCTGGCCGGTGAGCTTCAGATAGGTGTCCAGCGGGTCGGCGAAGTTGTCGGGGTAGATGAAGTCGTTGCCGGTGTTGTACGGCGGGTCTATGTAGATCATCTTCACCCGGCCCGCGTAGGGCCTGTAAAGCAGCCTCAGGACCTCCAGGTTCTCGCCCTCGATGAAGACGTTCTTCGTGCTCTCCCAGTCCACGGACTCCTCAGGACAGGGTCTCAAGGTCGCCCGGCTCGGCACCTGGAGCGGCCGGATCGCGTCTCGCTTCCCTGCCCAAGTAAAGGAGTACCGCCCGGGGCAGTTGTCCACGATCCCGCCCAGGGTGGCTTTGAGCTTCTCGAAGTCCACCTTCTCCTCGGCCACCAAGTCCGGCGACGAACGCTCAACAGATAGGGCTCTTCTCTCCCTCATGTTCTTCATGTATCCCTTCATTGCCATCTGAACAGATGTCCATCACGGGTGCCTAACTACTGATACACCTGAGTCTAGCAGACTGTCAAGCTCGAAGCGTACTGAATCCCCGGGAGTAGAGAGGAATCGCGGAAAGGAAGCGACCTGGCACCTTTCGCGGTGCTCGTGACGCGTTTAGCGGCGGGCATGTGGCTGGTAGGTGCAGTATGGCTCTTCGGCGAGGAAGTCACCGGTGCAACCGTAAGCGCGAGCGCGACAGCCCTGGCAATTCCTCCTGTATTCGCACATGCCGCACTTCCCCTTGAGCTGAGATGGGTCGCGGAGGCTTTTGAAGGTGGGGGAGGTACGCCAGATTTCTGAAAGGGATTGCTGTTTGATGTTGCCGGATGAGAGGGGAAGATAGCCGCAGGGGAAGACCTCACCTGTGTGGGAAATGAAGCAGACGCTTTGCCCCGCGAGGCAGCCTTTGGTGACGGCGGACATGCCCTCCTTTTCACGGTAGGCCGGTTCTTCTGAAGGGGCATGTTGTCGCATGATGCGGTAATAGTGCGGTGCGCACGTGGCTTTGAGGTGAATGCCCACTTCGAGCGATTTCTCGAACAGCCAGCCGAGCACTTCTTCATACCTTTCGGCCGAGATTTGCTGGTCCTCGGCAATCTCCATTCCGCAGCCCACCGGAACGAGGCAGAAGATATGAAAAGCGTCGACGCCCAATTCCAGAGCCAGTTCGAGAATCTGGGGGAGAAGATCAACGTTGTGCCGAGTGACCGTTGTGTTGATCTGTGTACTAACGCCGACTGCCTGAATTCGTTCCAATCCTGCAATAGCGGCGTCGAAACTCCCGGTCAATCCTCGAAAACTATCGTGAACCTCAGCATTCGGCCCATCGAGGCTGATGCTCACCCGCCGGATGCCAGAATCCCTGATCTGTCCTGCGATGCCGCCGGTCACAAGCGTCCCATTCGTCGCCAGGGCCAGCGCCAGGTCCTTTCCCGTAGCGTACGAAGCAATCTCAAAAATGTCCGGGCGACAGAGCGGCTCGCCCCCGCTCAGTATGAGCAATGGCGAGAAATCAGAGGAGAGCTCGTCGAGAAAGCGCAGTGCCTCATCGGTGGTCAATTCGCCACGCTTCGCGTCCTCCTCCGGCAGAACACGACAGTGCCGACAGGTCAAATTGCAGACCGCTGTGGTTTCCCAGAAGATAATTCTCAGATCGGGGATTGCTTGCCCTTGTGGTTTCGAGGCACTCTGCTTTTCCATCTGCGAGAGGTTGTCGTCGAAGAAGGTGTTAGGAAGTTGGGTTGAACGCGGTGCACCCCAGCCGGCCAGTAATTTCACAATCGGATCAGACTCTTGAACTCCTCCAGCCGCCTGTCAATGTCCTCCCGAGTCAAGTTGGCTGTCCCTTCGACGCCGAAAGCCTGCACGTTGAACGATGCCATGGCACTGCCGTACAGGACCGCTTCACGGAGAGTCGCTTCGCTGACTTCCCCCATTTCGGCCAACCTGCCCATGAATCCGCCTGCGAACGTGTCCCCGGCGCCAGTCGGGTCACGGACGTCAAGCAACAGCAACCCGGGAAGAGCAAAGCATACTTCTCCGCAGAAGAGAACCGCCCCGTGCTCACCCTTCTTAATAACAACGTACTTCGTCCCGTAGCTCCAGATTTTCTGGGCGGCGAGGGTGAGGTTATGCTCGTCCGTGAGCATGCGTGCCTCGGCATCGTTGAGAATCGCCACATCCGTCGAAGCCAGGAGGCTTTTGACTGCTTCTTTCTTATCCACGATCCAATGATTCATCGTGTCCGCGGCAACGAGCACCGGCTTCTCGACCTGGCGCAGCACGTCAGCCTGGAGGTCCGGATGAATATTGGCCAGGAAAACAAAGGGGGAGTCCTTGTACGATTCGGGGATGGTGGGCGAGAAATCCTTGAAGACGTTGAGGTGCGTTGCGAGCGTCTCCGCTTGCGCCATGTCGCCGTGGTAGGCGGCTTCCCAGCGAAATGTTTTCCCCTCGCGGACCTGCAATCCCTCCAGGTCCACACCCCGGCTCTCGAGGAACTCGCGGCCAGCGGCAGGAAAATCGGTGCCCACCACCGCGACTACTCTTACCTGCGTGAAATACCTCGCGGCACACGAAAAATGCGTCGCCGACCCTCCGAGCATCTCTTCCCTGCGTCCGTGCGGCGTCTCCACCGTATCGAAAGCAATCGAGCCAACAACAAGAACGGACATCTGCGCGCCTCCCTGAAGAAGTTGGGCATCGGACTTTCTTCTATTATCTCATCATCCGTTCCGCACACCAACATTTTCTGAGCTGTGGCAAAACCTGGGACAGATCAGAGGCCCTTAGGGTTGATTATCCACTTCGGTTGGCTGTAACATGAGATCAAGGAATTCGTTCGGATCAAGGGAGCTGAAGGATGAGCGAGCATCGCGTCATTTTCGCAGACAGCCGACAGATGCCGGAGATCGCCGATAGTTCGGTGCACTTGGTTGTCACCTCCCCGCCCTACTGGTGTATTAAGGACTACAGCCACCGGGGACAGATTGGGCACGACCAATCTTACGAGGAATACCTGGATGACCTCAGAAAGGTTATTTCCGGGTGCCACCGGGTTTTGCACGCCGGCTGCCGGGCGGCGATCAACATCGGCGACCAATATCTGCGGGCAAGCGAACACGGGCGCTACCGAGTTCAGCCCATCCCCGCTGACATCATCAAAATGGGGCAGGAGATCGGCTTTGACTTCATGGGGAACATTATCTGGGAAAAAATCTCCACCACCAAAACAACAGGGGGCGGGCAGTGGATGGGCTCCATCTACTACCCCAGAGATGGCCACATTACCTACGAACATGAATACATCATCCTCCTCCGAAAGAGTGGACAGTGGCCGAAGCCCACGAGAGAGCAGCGGGAGAAAAGTAAGCTGACGAAACAACAGCGAAGCGAATGGTTTCGCGGCATTTGGAAAATCGCTCCTGAGCGACAGGACAAACACGTGGCCATGTTTCCCGTAGAAGTCCCACGTCGGCTGATCAAGATGTATAGCTTCTGTGGCGAAACTGTTCTCGATCCGTTCTTGGGTAGCGGCACTACATCCCTCGCCGCTGAACTAGAAGGGCGAAATTCCATCGGTTACGAGATCAACGAGGAGTTTAAAAGTCTGATCGAGGAGAGGATGGGCATCACCGCTCCTTCACTGTTGGAGCAACCCAGGGTTGTGTTTGAGCGACGTAACATTCAAACCACCTCAAGTCTTCAAGAACCAGTCAACATTAAAGGTACCACCGAATGAGGATAAAGCTTTCTTTCGATGAAGTGCGTAAGTATCTTGAGACGCCGGCCCCTTCCTTCGCGAAATATGTCGCTCCCCTTCTGAATTTAGCAAACCTGTTCGCCCAGGGCACCAGACCGGAAGTGGTGGGACAAATGAGCGAATTGATTCAGAACTTCCCGGGCAGGACAGTCGAGGAGTGGAAAAAATGGTATCTGGATAGATACCCGGACGCAATCCGCACGGCAACGGATAGGATCTTAGACATGCTGGGAAAGCTGCGAGACGCAATAGAGAAAACAGATCCTGAGGTAGTAGAGCACTGGGTCGAAGACCTTGTCATATTCAAGACCTTCATCGGGCTTCGCTTTCACGAAGCCATCTTGAAGAAAGTTGCCGACTTACGAAAAACCTCCTATCGTCTGTCGGAGCCTCACGAAGAAGCCAAAGGCATAGATGGATTCGTGGGAGACAAGCCCGTCGCGATTAAGCCCGAGACTTATAAGACCAAGGCAGGACTCACCGAAACCGTTGAAGGCGAAATCATATTTTACAAGAAGACGAAGAAGGCAGTTGAGATCGAGCTCCAGGGATGATGACCGACCTAAGAAGTTTCTGCCGCAAAGCAAAGAAGGCGGGGGCGCTGAAAGCAAAGGTTATCTCGACAGACAGCGTCGTTACCGCAAACTGGGTGAGGTACAAGTGTCAGTACGGCTGCGACGGGTACGGGGCCTGCCTGACCTGCCCGCCCTATTCTCCCACTCCAGAAGAAACCGCGAGCATCATTGAGGAGTTCGACACCGCCATCCTACTGCATGGGCGCGAGCACGTGAACGTGACCCGCATCGCTGCGGAACTCGAGCGGGAGATTTTGCTGGCGGGGCATTACAAGGCCATTGCCTTCGGCTCCGGTCCTTGCAGGTTCTGTGACGAATGCAACCTTGAGGAGGGATGCAAACACCCCTCGTTGGCTCGCCCTTCAATGGAGTCGGCCGGCATAGATGTATTCCAGACGGTACGAAACAACGGTTTCGATATTCGAGTGGCAACCTGTTATGAATCGAGAACAGACTATTTCGCTCTAATCCTGGTGGAGTAGTTGCCCTCCAATTGGCTCTAACCTGACCGTGCTCCCTGGAAAAAAAGCTGCCAGCGGGAGAAAAAAATGTCCGAGCTGGCGATCGCGTACCATGAGGATTTCCTCAAGCACTTGACAGGCCGAGCGCATCCCGAGTCGCCGGAGAGACTCGAGGCGGTCATGAAAACGCTCGCCGCGGAAGGACTGTTGGAGAAGCTTCCGCAGATAACGCCGGAACCGGCTTCAGAGGAAACGGTCGCCCTGGTTCATAAGCCCTATTACATCCAATGGGTAGCCGACAAATGCCGTGCGGGAGCCAGGTGGCTCGACCAAGGGGACACAGTCGTGTGCAAGGATTCGTTTCGCGCGGCCCTTCTGGCGGTGGGTGCAACAACCGGCGCGGCGGATTGGGTCATGGAGAAGGAAGGGAGAAGGGCTTTTTGTGCCGTTCGCCCGCCCGGACACCACGCCGAAGCCGACAGGCCGATGGGGTTCTGCCTTTTCAACAACCTGGCTGTCTGCGCCAGGTACCTCCAAAACAAGCACAAGGTCGTGAAGGTCCTGATCGTGGACTGGGACGTTCATCACGGCAACGGCACCCAGAGCATTTTCTACGCCGATCCGTCGGTGTTCTACTTCAGCGTTCACGAGTATCCGTACTATCCCGGGACGGGAGCAGAGAGCGAAAAAGGCAGAGGAAAGGGGAAAGGCTATACCTTGAACGTCCCCCTTCTCGCGCGGAGCGGCGACGAGGAGTACATCCGCGCTTTTCGCGAGAAGCTCGTTCCGGCAGCGGATCGCTTCGAGCCAGCTATTGTTCTGATCTCCGCCGGATTTGATGCGCACGTGAACGACCCGCTCGCCGCCATGTGCATGACAGAAGATGGCTTCGCCGAATTGACGCAGATCGTGAAGGATATCGCTGAGAAACACAGCAGCGGTAGGATAATCTCCGTGCTTGAAGGCGGCTACGACCTCAGAACCATGCCCGCTTCCGTCCTGCGGCACTTGAAGGTGCTGATGGCTTAGCGACGGTGCCTGATCGGGGATTACCAGTGCTCTCGGGGCAACCCCCTCTAAGCGGGCATCGCTGTCTCTCTCGCGGACAACTCTCACGCCATTTCTTCTGCTGATTATGGCGGTCCCCACAGTCACGGCGCCTGCGCGCCGTTGCCTCCTCGGCTCACAGCATCAGAATGCAGCCGTCGTTGTGATCACGATCCTATACGTTCTGCCATCGCCCTTTCCTGAGCCCTTCGAACGGTGCCGGCGCCAAGACCTCTGGATGAAAGCTCGATCATCAGCTTCTTTTCAGGTAAAAAAAATGCCCCGGACTATTCGCTGAATGCTGTAACTCGCACAGCTCCTTTGCCTCAAGGTCCGACCCACCTGGGCTCCTGAGCAAACTTCCTGATGCGGTGAAACGTCAAGTGGTTGGCGTCGTGAAAATTGTGTGCACCGTTGTATGCAGTCCGGGACACGAAGATGATGTCGTCGCCGTTAAAAAGCCAGTCAACGTATTGAAAGCCCGTATACTGCGGGGCTGTCCCGCGGTCGTCGCGTAGAATATCCCGCACCAGTGTCCAGTTAGTCAGATCCGTAGAAGAGACCAGCGTCAACACGCCCCGCATGGCTGGCTTCTTCGCATCTGTCACGCGATTGACCAAAGACCAATATGTCCCGGTTTCCGGATGGCGCCGGATCGTGAACTTGGTCATGCCGCCGTAAAAGTCAATCACGCGGTTGAAGGAGAGCGACTCACCCTCCGGATCAATGTTCAGGACCACGGCTTTCCCAAAGTAGGGCGATACATGGTAGCGCAGGATATTGAGCACGTTCCCCTGCGGGTCCACCACAGCATTGCCTTCCAGGAAGCCTTGCTTGCCTTTTGGTAGGTCCCAGCCTTTTGGCAGCCAAGCAGGGTCGTAAGGCAGGGGGTCGCTCACTACCCAGTTTTCCGTCTTCAGCAAATCCGCATCAACCGGCACGGAGAGGACAACCGCCTGGAACCCGGCCGGCCACCCATCAGTCTGACGCTCGACGCAGGTCCACAGACGCCCCTGATGGACAATAACTGGCACTGGAGCTTTATGATATTTGCCCGAAGCCAGGACAACAGGCCGTGTCCACCTCTCCCCTCCGTCGGGCGAGTGATGGAGCACGATGTCGCCATACTGACTGCTGCATGCGAGCAGGTAAAGCTTGCCGTCGTGTACAAAAAGCTTGCCCCAGAATACGCGGCTCACATCAGCCGCGTGGCGCCAGGTCTTGCCCTCATCATCTGATCGAAAAACGCGAGAGAAGTCCTCCGAACCGCGTCCTCCAAACAAGTCGTGGCTGGCCACGAGCCTGCCATCGTCCAGCCTCGCAATGGAGGGACTGCCGATGTACTGCCCTTTCTCTGCGTAAGCACGATCATCTTTGTGAAGATAGTCAATCAGAACGCCAGGGATTGCCCCGGGCCTGATCAGCCTTTCGTCGCTTTCCGCGATTCGCTTCGATGTGCTGACCTGTTCCGCAACAACTTTGACGGTATAGTCTGCGTTGTCGAGAAGACCTGTCAGCGTGACGGAGGTCTGATCACCACGTGTGGTGGTAATCCTGGCCTCCTCCCACGGCGCCGTACGAAACCTAACAGCCACACGGTAGCACAGGTCCGACTCGTCAACGGACATCTCCGGCTTGAGCCACTTGACCGTCACCTGGTGATGGCCTGGGATAACCCGTGTGATGGTTATTGGAGCCTTGTGATCCTGCCCGACCTGCTCAGCGCCAGGCATGGCCGCGGGGTTCAAAGCAAGAAAAAGAACAAACAGGACAAGAAAAAGTCTTCGAGAGACCATCCCTGCATTCATCTATGCATCTTTATATAAGTGACGGTACGGAAGTTTCTCATAGTGATACCTTTGCCGCCTCGAAGGGCGAGCGGAGAAGGAGCGACTGACTGCGAGCCTGGCCGAGGGAACAGGTGACCAGTGAATCGAGCTCTTCCAGATCGTGCGGGGCCAGGTTCGCCAGGTCACCGTACTTCGTATGGTTCCACACCTGCTCGGTAGGGTTGAGATCGGGCGCGTAGGCACGCAGCCACATGCTCCTACCATAGCGGAGGTTCAATTGAGAAAGCCTTTTTGAGCTTTTCCAGGGCCATTACCAGGGCAACAAAACCACCGGAAACGGCCGCCGTTCGGGTACCGCGATCCGCTTGAAGGACATGGCAGTCAACCCAGATAGTCCTTTCGCCGAGCGCCTCCAGGTCTACCACAGAACGAAAACTGCGTCCGATGAGGCGCTGGATTTCGTGGGTTCTTCCGCCGATTCTTCCTCTGGAGGATTCGCGGGGAGTACGCTGCAATCCGGAGGCGAACGGCAGCATGGAATATTCGGAAGTCACCCACCCGAACTGCACCCCATCGGTGTCCTCTCGGAGCCATTTGGGCACCGTGTCCTGAGCGGAAGCGGCGCACACAACTTTTGTCTTGGCGAACTCGACAGGGACCCTCGCCAGCGGCTGCTCAAGATAATTTGGAACAATGCTGATGGGACGAAGCTCCTTCGGGTTCCGCCCGTCAATCCTCTTGCCTTTCAAAGGGTTGTGCACCCCGAACTTAAGCGTGTTGGTACTGGCTAACGTTCTTGCGGGGAAGGGGGTTCCCGGCGGCCGAATTCGGACCCCCTGAAACGGGGCCCCCACGCCCTGGTGGGCGGAGTCGCAAGGGCGGACTGACCCCGGATTAGCAGCAGCTCAATGCCGCCGATGGCTATGCATAGGGTGACCTCATTTGAGGTATTGCCGAACCTCCTCCGAAACTTCCCGCCGCGTCTGGAACAGATCCCTGAGCCGCGCGTGAGCAGCGGCTTTCTTCTTCCTGTAACTGAGCAGGTAATAAAGGGGCCACAACGGATACCAAAAAAGCAGCAGACAGCCCCCGCCGGGGACTAGGCGGGGAAAGGAGGGCTCGGGGCCAAAGTACTTGCTCTCGAGTTGACGAATCTCGTGGAGGTTCGGCAGGCCCAGGCTTCTAACAAAGTGAAGCTTCACATAGTGGTAGACCTTCGTCTTTACGATATATTCGTCGTCAAAAAGAAAGCTCGGTCTCCCGTAAGCGTCGCCCTCCTCATGTATTTCTTGTCGGCTTTGGAGACTCCAACCGAACATTTGCATCTCTTCGATCTTCGCGTTTTCATAGTCGGGTGCTACCTGGACGACGGTGCTCTCCGTCCTTTCCATGCGTCCTCCTCCCGCTGTGAACTTATGCAATTCGCGCTAACCGACAACATATTGCTTCGGCGATTGCGGAGTGTCAAGAACGAATTTCCACATCAAGCCCCGGCGGCTTTTTTTCACGCGCCTCTGCTGACAGACCCTCCGAGTGTGATGGAGCGGGGTCACCGATAACAAAGATGGAGCTGCCGACACGTCTCCCGGAGATGGACCGGCGCAAGCACGGAGGCTAATCTGGAAGGAAGTAACCGACCCGTTAGAAAAATGATGACTTTCGCGGGCATTCTTGCGAAAATGCACGCCCAACATGTGAAGGAAAGGGGAAAAGCGGCGGGGCACAGCGCCGAGAAGTGTACCCGGACAGTGTAGTCCGGAATGAGTTCTGAAATGCGTGGAGGAGATTGATGGCGAAGAATGTTTACGCTTTCGGAGGAGGCAAAGCCGACGGGAATGCCTCCATGAAGAATCTTCTGGGAGGGAAGGGATCGAACCTCGCAGAAATGGCAGGCTTGGGCATTCCTGTCCCACCGGGCTTCACCATAACCACGGAAGTCTGCACCTATTATTATCAGAACGACGGCAAGTATCCCGAAGGACTCGAGGGGCAAGTCAGCGAGGGTTTGCGCAAGGTCGAGGAGTTGATGGACGCGAGATTTGGCGATCCGGAGAATCCCCTTCTTGTTTCCGTGCGTTCGGGAGCGAGGGTCTCCATGCCGGGGATGATGGATACCGTTCTGAACCTGGGCCTGAACGATGAGACGGTCGAGGGACTGATCGCTAAGACGCAGAACCCCAGGATGGCCTACGACAGCTACCGGCGATTTGTGCAGATGTACGCCAATGTGGTGATGGGAGCGAAGGGCCACGAATTCGAGGAGCTGATCCGGGATAAGAAAAAGGAAAGGGCCGTCAGAGAGGACACGGAATTGACCGCTGACGATTGGAAGGAATTGGTGGAGAGGTTCAAAGGAGTTGTCCGCGAAAAAACCAGTAAGGATTTTCCGACCGATCCGAAGGGGCAGCTCTGGGGCGCGATTGGGGCGGTCTTCCGCTCGTGGGACACTCCACGTGCGGTGTCTTACCGGCAAATAAACAAGATACCCGATGACTGGGGGACAGCACTCAACGTTCAGGCCATGGTCTTCGGGAACATGGGCGACACCTCTGCCACGGGCGTGGCTTTCACGAGGGATCCCGGCACCGGAGAGAAACGGTTTTTCGGCGAGTTTCTCGTGAACGCCCAGGGCGAGGACGTGGTTGCCGGCATTCGCACGCCGCACCCGATAACCATTGCTCAAAAGGGCGAGGGATCGAAGTTGACCTCTCTCGAAGAAGAGATGCCTGAGATATACAAGGAATTGGCGGACATTTACCAGAAGCTCGAAACGCATTACAAGGACATGCAGGATATAGAGTTCACCATCCAGGAAGGAAAGCTCTATATGCTGCAAACCAGGGTCGGGAAAAGAACCGGCTTTGCGGCGATTCGGATAGCTGTGGACATGGTGGAGGAAGGGTTGATAGATGAGGAAGAAGCGCTGAGGAGAGTCGAGCCCGTGCAGCTCCTCCAGTTGCTCGCGCCGCTTTTTGAGGGCGAAGCGAAGCAGAAGGCCGTTGAGGAAGGAAGGCTTCTGGCAAAGGGTCTGAACGCCGGCCCCGGCGCAGCATGCGGCAAGGTCGTTTTCTCAGCGGAAAAGGCAGTAGAGATGGCCAATGAAGGCGAAAAGGTCATTTTGACTCGAACCGAGACCTCGCCGGAAGACATCTCCGGCATGGCCAAAGCTGTCGGCATCCTCACCTCCACTGGCGGGACCACTTCCCATGCGGCGGTGGTGGCCAGGGGAATGGGAAAGAGTTGCGTGGTGGGCTGCGGCGCCCTTCACATTGACTATGGGGCGGGCACGATTACGGTGGGCGATAAAGTGATCAAGGAAGGAGACTACGTGTCCATAGACGGCACCACCGGCGAGGTGATTGAGGGTGAGCTGCCGACCATCCCCTCCGAGGTCATCCAGGTCCTTGTTCAAAAGACAAAGAAGCCTGAAGAGTCGAGGATCTTTCAACAGTTCTCGGAGCTTATGAGCTGGGCGAATAAGCATCGGAAGCTCGGCGTGCGAACAAACGCTGACAGCCCGGCGGATGCGGCCGTAGCTCGAAGCTTCGGAGCGGAGGGCATAGGGTTGACGCGGACTGAGCACATGTTCTTCGAGGGGGACCGGATTGACGCTGTGCGGGAAATGATCCTCGCGGAGGATTCTGAGGGACGCAAGAAAGCCCTGGCCAAGATTCTGCCCATGCAGAAGGAGGACTTCGTGGGGATTTTCGAGGCGATGGAAGGGTTACCTGTGACCATTCGCTTCCTCGATCCTCCCCTGCACGAATTTCTGCCACACGGAGATAAAGAAATTGAGGAGCTGGCCCAGCAGATGGGCGTGGAGGTGGGGAAGCTGAAGCAGAAAGTCCAAAGCCTCCGGGAAGCCAACCCCATGCTTGGACATCGGGGGTGCAGGTTGGGGATTGCCTATCCTGAAATCTCGGAGATGCAGGCCAGAGCGATTCTCGAGGCTGCGTGTGAACTGATCACAAAGGGAAAGAAAGTTGAGCCGGAGATCATGATTCCGCTCATCGCACACGTTCATGAGTTAACCAGGCAGAAGGAGATCGTTGACCGAGTGGCCAAGGAGACCGCCGAGAAGTACGGTGTGGCAATCGAGTACAAAGTGGGCACCATGATTGAGCTGCCCAGAGCCGCGCTCACCGCCGACCAGGTAGCCCAGCAGGCGGAGTTCTTCTCCTTCGGGACAAATGACCTGACCCAGACCACCTTCGGGATCAGCAGGGACGATGCCGGAACGTTCCTTCCCATGTACGTGGAAAACAAGATACTCTCCCACGATCCCTTCCAATCCATTGACAGAGATGGCGTGGGGGCGCTGATGAAGATCGGTGTCGAAAAGGGCAGGGCCACGCGGCCCGACCTAAAAATTGGTATATGCGGAGAGCACGGCGGAGATCCGAGTTCCGTGGAATTTTGCCACGAGATCGGGCTGGACTACGTTAGCTGCTCGCCGTACAGGGTGCCAATTGCTTGTCTGGCTGCGGCCAGAGCCAACCTGGGCGTGTCGGCATAAGGTCAGGAAAGGAAGTTTCCGGCAGTCAGGCCTGCTCGGTGGGCTGGAACCTCGTGCCTATTTTAGGAACAGGCTTCTCCGTCCTCGGCGTTGATTCTTTAGGGAAGCTGCCGAGGGTCGAAATCGCCGGAAGGCGTGCCAAAGGTGCAGGCGCCAGGGAAGCAGGGAGAGGAGGGCCGGCAGAACCCAGGTCAGCTTTCGGTCGCTGTGAAAGCCGACAGGGGCTGGAAGAAGAATGGTTCAAGAGAGATTCGATCCCATCGAGGTTTATCTCAAAGATATCGGCAGTATCCCCCTGTTGAGTGGGGAGGAGGAAAAGAAGCTGTTCGCGAAATTGGCCCGCGGTAGCAAGAAGGCCGGGAACCACATTGTGCAGGCAAATCTGAAGCTCGTAGTCAAGATAGCCAAGAAGTACGCCAGGCTCGGCCTTCCCCTCATGGACCTGATCGAAGAGGGGAACCTCGGCCTGATGAGGGCGGCGGCAAAGTTCGACCTCACGAAAGGGTGCAAGTTTTCCACGTATGCCTCATGGTGGATTAAGCAGTTCGTCATGAGAGCCTTAGCCAATCAAGGCAAGACCATTCGATTGCCCGTCTATATGGTTGACAGAATTTCTAGGATCGAGCGAGCCAGCAGGAAGTTCAGCAACCAGCACGGTAGGAATCCGTCCATTGGAGAGATTGCCGAAATGGTCAGCCTCCCCGAGGAGAAGGTGGCCCAGGTTTTCAAGATTGCCCGGACAACCCAATCCATCAGCGCGCGGCTGGGCGAGGGCCAGGAGGTCATTGATACCATCGAGGACACCTCCGCCATTCGGGCGGAGAAGGTGGTCGCAAACGCTTTCCTCCAGGAGGAGCTCATTGACCTCCTCAGCCATCTCAAGCCTCGGGAGATGGACGTTCTTTCGAAAAGATTTGGCCTCGATGGCGAGACCCCCATGAAGTTGAAGGAGATTGGTGCGCAGTTGAACATCTCCAGAGAAAGAGTTCGCCAGATCGAGCAGGTGGCCCTCCGCAAGCTGAAGAAAATCATGAAAGCCAAGCACATCCTGTATACCGATTTCTGAATCTCACGCAGGCTGCAAGCGGAACAAATGACCGAGCCGTAAAGGAGCACGATGTCTCAAACACCAGACAACGGGACCAGTGTCCGATGTTTCAGCTTCGGCGAATTCGCCGCTCTGCTGCGTCGAAGTTTACCGCCGACACGGCTGACAGCGCAGAGGACATAGTCGTGGTTTCTGAAAGAGACTGTCATCTTTTCTCTGCGTTCTCTCCGCACTCTGCGGTAGCTGATCCATCAGAGGTGATTCGATGGCTGAGCTGAGTGAAGAGCTGCGAAAGACAATCCGTGACATCCCCGATTTCCCCAAGCCGGGGATCATCTTCAAAGACATCACACCGGTTCTGAAATCGCCCGAGCTTTTTCGGAAGGTGATCGAGACGTTTTGCGAGAGGTATCGCGACAAAGGGATCACCGCCATCGTCGCTATTGAGGCTCGTGGCTTCATCTTTGGAGGCGCTTTGGCAGAGTGCATGGGAGTTCCTTTCATCCCGGTCAGGAAAAAGGGGAAGCTGCCCTACAAGACCGTCTCCGCAACCTATGACCTCGAATACGGCACCGACAGCGTGGAGATGCACAGCGACGCGCTCAAGGCCGGAGATAAGGTCGTCGTCCTCGACGACCTCGTCGCCACAGGAGGAACCGCCGAAGCCACGGCACGACTCTGCGAGCAACTCGGCGCCGAGGTAATCGAGCTCGCCTTCGTCATCGAGCTGGCCTTCCTCAATCCCCGAAAGAAGCTCGACAAGTACTGCGTCTTCTCCATGGTCACTTTTGATTGAAGGCTTTTCCTGGGCGAACCTTCCGGCGTTCGCTTCTCAAAGTCACTTCGTCTGATCTTTCCTGTGGTCCCAAGGGTGGCGTTTATGCCGCTTCTGAAATGGGTGCGGCTGTATTTCCGTGGCACAGGGCCGCTTTCACAGGGAAAGGAACGGCGGCTCTCTATCCCGCCCTCGCCGCGGTTCGGATTCTCTTACGAGGGATGGGGTTTCCCCTGCGCCTTGCCCAAAGCCGCGGAAATCGATGAAAAGCCCCTGAGGGACGGAATAACCCAAGCATGCCCCCCAGGCGCAGCCGCACCCCTCAAACGCTTCTTCTTGACAAATGGCAGCAGTCGTGGTATAATCTGCCAAAACCTGGAGAAGGAGGCTCCCTGAGCTGGTCCAGCACCAGCACTTCCTCTTTCTCTGCGGTTCGCGGAATCATGAGGGCATTCCAGTATGCCCTCTCGTCGAGAAAGTACTGCAATTTACTGGAATTTTAGCCCCTTTTCGGGTTTAAAAGGGGGATGCGCTTCTCGTTCATTCGCAACGGGTTGCGACGCGAAAAAGGCCACTTTTTGTGCATGAAAAGTCTATAAGTGACACCGTTTGCGTCGCCCGCAAGAACCCAGGAAACTGTGGGGCCTTATTTCTGGGCGAGAATTCGGCTGAGCCGGCGCCAAGGGCGCCACTCCAGCCCACCAATAGTGGAGAGGCGAGAACAGTGAGGAGAAAAAGTCAAAGCCAACCGACACGCCACGCAGACGCAGCCGCACCTCTGAAATGCCCGGCATTGCCGTCATGGCAGAAAAGCGGTAGAGTACATTGTCGCAGCCGCGGCGTGGTGGTGTGCTGCAAACGATAGACGGAGAGGAGGAGTCATGCGCGTTCTTATCGCACTCTTGGCAGTGACGGCTATTTTCTTTCTCGTCTCTGAAGGGCTGGCGTGGAATCCGCCGGTGGATAGGGCGGGGCCGCTGACTTTGCGGATCGGTGAAATTGGAGTTGTCAAGCAATTGGAGAAGCCGATTCCCGTCGAGGTGACGATTAGCAACTCCGCCGAGGAGACGATCTCCGGAACGGTCGGTGTGTCGCTCACAGACAGGTGGCGCGTGGAGGGAGGAAGGAGACAACCGTTCAAGGTTGAGCCGAAGGGCTCCCTTGCACTGACTTACAATGTCATTGCCGGGAAGGGTACGTACTCCGCGCTTTATCCCATTCACGCACGGGCGGCATTTGGGCACGGCGGTGAGGCATTCGAGGCTCATGCCGTCCTCATCGTTCAGACCGAAGTGCCTTCCGAGCCGCCGCGTATAAACAGCACGACTGAGATTAGCTCTGTCGGTCCGGTTTCGCTGTGGCGGTTGCAGAATCACCGAGTGGCCTGGAAGTATTTCGGGGGAGATGAGCGCCGACAACCGGTCGGATGGCTCGGCAGTGAGCCGGAATCGAAATGCACCTTTGCGAAGGCTCGCAGCGTCAGGCGTGGCGAAAGCGAAATGCCCGCCCTGGCTATGCACCCTCCCTGGACGGGCGGGGCCGGCACAATCCTCGTGGCTTACAAGCTTTCCCTGCCTCGCCTGAAACCCATCCGCTTTCTTTTTCATACCGCCATCCGCGATAACACGGCGACAGAACCGCCCAGCGATGGAGTCACGTTTCGCGTGTGGGTCGGAGAGGAAAAGGTTTTCGAGCGGCACTCCGACTCTAAAACCTGGGAGCGGCGAGAGGTGGATTTGACCAAGTTTGCAGGCGACAAGATAACCTTGCGACTTGAAAGCCACCCAGGGCCGAAGAGGGACACAACATGCGACTCGTCGTATTGGGGAAGTCCAACACTGCTCGTTGGCGAAATGCCTGAGATGGGGACCCGGGATGAGATTGAGGCAAGGATGAGATCGGAGGCGAAGGAAGTCATCAAAGCCACCGGCGAGGCGCTCAGAAGGAAGAAGAAAGTGCCCGGACTGCATTTGTTCGAGCTGAAAGGTGACAAGGACGCCAGCATGGCAGCGGTCAAATTGGGCAAATACGGTCTTCTCGATGCGGTCTTTGCTTTCCTCTGCGGGGAGCAGGAACTGGTCATGTACGGCTTGCACGTATCGGTCCAAGATGCGAATCCCCTGGAGCCATTTTCGGGAATTGCCGTGACAGGCATCCGCTCGTCTCGCCGTGACGGCGTTTTGCAAGTCGTGCATCGTCTCCAGGGGCAGGGCAAGTCCTTCGATCTAACGGCGGAAGTGAGAGCAGACAGGGAAGCCTTGAAGATTTCCGTCAACTGCCCGGAAAGGATTACGGACCTTGCGCCGGGGAGCTTCAGCCAGAAGGCAGCGCGCGTTTACGCTGGGATGGGCAATGTGATCGTCCGCCCGGCAGCGTTCACCCTTCGCGGCGACGGACACCACCTCTCAACGAGCCACGTCGGGGTGGATTTCGAGAATGGGGTCGCTCTTCTGGAGGCGGTGAGCGTTCCGCCTGACCATTTCCGCGTTGAACCCGGCCGAAACGTCTACGCCTTACACACTCACTTGAATGGAACGCTGACTCTTCTCCCGTCCACGAAGGGCGCTTTCGACGCGGCGATGAAATATCGTGACAGCGTCGAGCTGAAAGCCTCGGCCGGAGTGCCCAAGCTCGCCGGTCGCTTCGTCTTCGACGTGTGGGGCGGAAGGGGCTATCGCCATACGGCACAAGCCCTGCGGGAGGCGATTCGGTACGGCATGACCGACGCTGTGCTCATCTACCACAACTGGCAGCGGTGGGGATACGACTATCGGTTGCCGGACATCTTCCCGCCGAATCCAGCCAGAGGGACGCTCGCGGAGTTCCAGGAATTAGGGCAAGTGTGCAGAAAGGCAGGGATTCTCTTCGCTCCCCACGACAACTACATTGATTTCTATCCCGATGCCGACAATTACTCCTACGAGGCGATCGCCTTTACTGCTGACAATCGCCCTGTGAAAGCCTGGTACAACCGGGGTAGAGACGCCCAGTCATACCGCTTCCGGCCAGATCGAATCCAGCCCTTCCTGGCGCGAAACATCGGCCTGATGAAGGGAAACGTGCAACCGACGGCGTATTTCATTGACGTGTTTTCGTCGTTGATGCCCTTCGATTACTACGACTGGAGGGGCCGCTTTCATCCTAAGACGGAGACGCAAAAGCTGTGGGGCGAGGCATTCAACTTCGTGAGGGATTATCTTAGTGACAATGCCGTCCAGGTCAGCGAAAGCGGGCATGACGGGCTGATCGGCTGCCTGGATGGCGCGACGTGCAATCATCTGCGAGTGGACGCAAAGTCGAGGGAGTGGTCTGTATGGCGCATCCGATGCGAGGATGCGGAAAGGACTCCCTGGTATGACGCCGTCCACCGCCATCGCTTCATTCTCCATGGAGCGGGGTACAGCGGTCGCTATCAGGCCGGATTGGATCGGCGAAACCACGGAATTGACAGCGATGACTACGTCTCGACTGAGGTTCTCGACGGGCATCCGGGGATGGTGAGCACGCCCCTCAGCCGCGCCGCTGTCCGAAAATACTGGCTGCTGCACGATTTCATGCGAGCCATCGCACTGAAACAGATCGTCAACGTGGAGTTTGTGGATGGAGACATTCACCGGCAGATCATCAGGTACGAAGGTGGAACAGAAGTCTTCGTCAACCGTGGTAAGAGCGACTGGGAGGTCTCCGGCCAAACCCTCCCGCAGTACGGTTTTCTTGCTCGGTCAAACGACGTGGAGGCCGCTATCGAGAGGAAAGGTGGCATTATCGTGGATCGTTGTTTTACCCATTCCACTCTCTACGTCAACGCTCGGAAAGTTGATCACCAGGGCCAACCCGCCTCCCAGCGACCGGACGACCCGCGATTCAATCCCGAGGGAAAGACCGTGGATTTCGGCCCGGTCAAGACAAACGGGGCGTTTCGCTTGACCCCCCATAAGGATGCTATCATTGTCACGCCTCTTCCGGCGCAAGGCAGCTTCGACGTCGAGATTGTCGTCAGAAAAATCCTGGGGCGTGCCCCCGCGCAGATCAAGGAAGTCGTCGCTGTGGATGAAGAAGGAAAAACCACAGGGAAGGTTGAGTTCTCTTACGCCCAGGGCATCTTGAGCTTCAAAGCCGACGGCAGCGCCTTTGCTTATCGCGCCGTTTGGTAATATAAGCTGGATATGGGTGTACGCCATATGAGTAAGACGGCTCGCCTGCCCTGATAATCTGGCTTGAAAGCCCAACGGAAGCACTTACGGATAGGAGCTGGGGAGTTTGGACTTTGAAGAATTCGCATGGCGGACGGTCGTGTTGGTGGCAGTCAACGGTGTGGTTATGTGGGTTGCCATCAAGCTGTTTGATTTCGGGAACGTGCGAAATAAGTTGGTGGCGGCGATTCTCTGGTCAATTCTCTTTTCAGCGCTCGTTCACGTGGGCTTTCTGCTTTCGCGGCGCGTGCCTCGCAACCCGCTTCCATTCGCTGCGCTCCTGATTTTCTACGCGGTACTGCTGAAGTGGTATGATCTGGAGATCGGGCAGACGATCAAGGTGGCTGTAATGACACTCGGTGCGGACGTGGGAGCTTACATCGCTCTGACCAAGATGGGGATTCTCCCGCCATTCGGGACAGCCGCCGCCATTTCTTGGCCGCTTTTCGGGTGGGGGACTGCCTCAAATAGACGCGCCTCACGTGCTGATCATCACGTTCCTGGCGCAGAGGTAGGGGAAGACGTTCGTCGTGGAGCCCGCCGTCACGCGCTCCGTCTGGCGCGAAACCGCAATGACATTGTCCCGGAAGATGTCGTAGAAATTCCCCGAGACCATCGCATTCTTGACTCTGCCGACGACCTTCCCCTTGTTGATCTTGTACGCCAGCATCAGATTCGCCGAGAAGTCGCCGGAGAGAAGGTTGCCGGTGAAAAGCCCCATCATCAAATCCACCACGACACCGTCCTCGATCCCCGCCACGATTTCTTCATAGCTCTGCTCGCCGGGCGAAAGAAGCCAGTTTGTGCTCTGGGGCGAAGGAGGCGATTCGTACGATTGCGCGCCTGTAAACCGGTCGAAGCGGAAGCCGTTGCCGCTTGGAGGAAGATCGAGCTTCGGCGCCGTTCGGAGATCAACGGCGAAGGATTTGAGGACTCCATGATCCACCACGGTTTTCTTTTCAAGCACCGTTCCCTCATCATCGAAAGGCGCCGATCCCACGGCTTCCTCAAGAAGACCATCTTCGATGACGGTCAATCTTTCACTGAGAATCTTCTCCCCCATTTTGTCCCTGATGGGGGAAGTCTCTTTTTCGACGTTCCTTCCGTTCACGCCAAGCTTGAGTACGTCGAAGAGAGCGACAGCCGCTCGCGGGGTGAAGACCACACTCTTCGGTCCGCCCTCGATGTCCACGTTCACCCGGCTGATCTCGAAGTCTGCGATCACTCGATCGGTCAGCTCGTCAAAGTTGATGGAAGCGGTCGTGCCAGCGGCTTCGCGGTAGCAGTACAGAATGTTCGTACCGTCCACGAGCTGTCCGCCGACGGTGGCGGCGAGCAGGGTCTTGCGGTATTCGAAGTCGAATCCACTCGTGTTGACAATACGAATGAGGAGGTCTCCTTTGCCAATGCCCCCAAACGCGAGAATCGCTGGATCGTACTCATTGATTCTCCTGATGGCGCGATCAGCATGCTGAGCCATGGGGTCAAGCTGGAGCTCGCGAACTTCCTCATCCTCTATCTTCAATCCGTTGGCCGCGCGAGGGGATGAGGGAAAGGATATGCCGATCTTCTCACTCTCCCACGCAGAGTCCACGGCTGCTTTGACGATTTCACGCACCTTGCCCATGTCAGAGGCAGTCGCAAAACCGAGCCTCCCGTCCGCCAGGACTCTAACCGCGAGACCGCGAGACTGGACTGAGTCAACCGATTTCAGGCGGCTATCCTGGAATCTCACGCCCGAGGTCACGACTTCCTGCAAGAAGACCTCGCATTGGTCAGCGCCGTACGCTTGAGCCTTCTCTATCACGTCGTCCAGCATCTATTCTCCTCCGATGATGACATCACGAATTCTTATGTGAGGACCTTCGTGGCTGACAGGCAAAGGCCACTGCCCACCTTTTCCGCATCCTCCGGGCCCGTCAAAAAGCGCCTGGTCGTTTCCGATGGCGTCTATGTTCTTCAACGTGGCAAAGACGTTTCCGGAGAGTGTCACATCCCTCACCATCTCTGCGATTTTCCCATTACGGATCATATATCCTCGCCCCGCGCCGAAAGTGAACAGTTCGTGCTGGGTTTCCCCGCCCGTCGTGTCAATGGCGTACACGCCGAGGTCAATGTCCTTGATCATCTCGTCCAAAGTGACGTCGCCTTGCTCGATGCACGTGTTCCTCATTCGGCAGATGGGTGCAAAGTGGTAGTTCATCGCGCGGGCGTTTCCGGTGGGCTTCTCGCCCATGGCGCCGGCGGTCTCACGGGAATGGAGTCTGCCGACGAGCCTGCCCTCTTTTATGAGATAAGTCTTCTCGGTGGGAACACCTTCGTCATCATATTTCAGGTATCCCCTCCTGCCCATTTGCAAGCCGGTATCGTAGACGTTCAGTTTCTCCGATCCGTACTCCGCCCCGATGGTCATCAGCTCTTGAAGCTTTTTGTTCTCGTACACATTATCGCCTTCGCTGAGGTGGCCGAAGGCTTCGTGAATGAAAACGCCAGTGAGGGCGGGGTCGGCGATGACAGTGTATCTGCCGCCTTTCACCTTGGGTGCTCGGAGCTGGAGGATGGTGTTCTGGCAGGCTTCTTTGACCTTCTCCTCGATCCCTTCAGCACAGGAATAATCATCACTGGAACCGAACGCTATCCTCTGCGACCGTGTCTTATCTCCCTCCGCGCAAATCGCCGAGCACACGCCCGCGATGTCCATTTTTTCCTGGACGATGTTTGTTCCCTCGCTGTTGCCGAACCAGATCGTGTGGTACCGGTCGAAGTAGATGACGATGGAGGATGTGACCTCCTTTGAATAGCCGTTGATCAGGTCGTTGTAACCTTTCATCAAGGAGACCTTTTCGTCGAGAAGAACACCTCGAGGGTCCTTCTTGAGCAGAAGGTTGACATCATCCTCGACCGGCGAGACCTCCGCCAGGATCGTTTTCCCTTGGCCGAGAAGCCTGGCCTGAGCCACAGCCATTTCCGCGAACTCCTCGATCCGCTCAACATCGTTGAAGGAACAGAAGCCCCAGCTTCCATTCACGAGACACCGCACGCACCCGCCGAATTCGGCCTTGGTACTGACGGTCTCCAATTCCTTGCCGGAGAAGCGAATGGCAGTCTCCGCCATCTCCTCAATTCGAACCTCGATGTAGTCGCACTTCGCTTTGAACTTGCTAGTGATGTCCCTGATCCTGTCTCTCACGTCATCTGCCCTCTCAGTCCACGGTTATGGGATATCTGCGAGCCGACTTTCTCGGCAACGACGCGGATCGTGCGCGGGCCCTCAGCGCTGCTGGAAATCCGAACTACGTCACCTCAGGTCCGGACTCCGGGATCCTGGGAGCCCCCACCTACCCAGCACTGAGGATCGACCTTTGCACTCAGTCACTGAAGAGGAAGCGACCCACCTTGCCCAGGATTATCTGAGCTTTGTCTTCACCACCGCAATGGTTGGGTTCCATCGCAACCGTCACCACCGCGGCCCGATGGACTAAGCCATCCAAGAACCTCTTTCCCGACCATCCCTTCGTACTCGAATAGTCCGAGACCCTGTAGAACTCGTTGCAGAAGACCTCGTCGGGCCAGGGGAAATAATACTCTTTCCAGTGCACGACAAAGCAATCCAGATCGAAATCCAGCAGAATCTGTCCTGTCTTCTGCGCGAAGGCGAACCCGTCCGCCGGAGCGTGTCGCCAGCCAAGGATGGACCACAGTTCAGAGAGGCACTTCTTTCTGGCAACATCGCTCAGCCGCCCTTGATACTGCAGTTCCCTGCCGGGAAGCGCTGCAAGCTCAATTCTGTGCACATCGCCCACGTGATCCGTGAACCTCCTTGGCACCTCCATCGCAGGAAGGTCTGCCCCCGCGAAGATAACCGCATCGCTGATGAGGCCAAGCTCCATACCCGCCATGACCCAGTCATCGTCAAGGGGGCTGAGGCTGTCCTTGCACAAACTTACGAGCTCGTCAAAGGTGATCCCGGCCGCCCTGATCCGCCGGATCCGCTCCATACACGCCGGCCTTTTTGAGTCGTGGTGTGCGTCAAACATCACCAACGTGCAGGGTCTCGGCAGGAGGCCGCGTCCCTGGGCATGGTAAATGATCGACAGAACCCACCTATGCTCCTTGTGCACAAAGCACTTGCATTTCCCAAGCTGGATCTCCCTTAACTCATCTACGTCCTTGAGATCACCGAGATCCATCTTCGAACTCTCCACTAAGAATCGCCCACAAATTATCAGCCCCGAAATGCGGAAGATACCCTCACGGTGAACCGCGGCGCGAGCCTATCACAGCCGCCCTGATGCTATCAGGACGTACAGGGCATCGGCGGTGACGAATTCGTTCATACGCTTCCTGCTCGTAACGCCCCAGTCCACGAGGGATGGCGGCCCGGATGTCAGTTTGCCCATAATCCGATAAAATCTCTTTTCCGCGGGGAATCCGCCATCGGGCAGGCGCCTCGATTCCAGGACGTCTAAGGCATCATGGCCGCGCTTGTCGCCGATAAATCCTGCCTCGGCCATGACTTTCAACCCGAAGAGAATATCGTAGTGCCAGTAACACGGGTAGTGGAGCGTAATGAAGTCATCGGACATCACGCTGCCATCGCGCTGCCTTTTGTACAGTCTCGGTTTTAGAAAGACCTCCGCAGCGCGCTCGGCGGCTACCTTCGACGCTCCATTCCCCGTCAGCTTCGCATGCAGCACCAAGGCGCGAAGAGTAATAAGGGTCTCCATAAAAGACGAATTCATGGCTTCCGGTCTCCTGTCACAATTCCATCCGCCGTCGGGCCACTGCCACTTAGTGAGCCGCTCCGCAAGAATTTCCGTTCGAGAATCGGCCAAGCCGTGCGAAAGAAGAGAGTAGAGTGCATTGCCTTCCTGTGAAGCGCATCGTCTCACCCGCCCTTCGACGGTTTCTATGCTGCTTTCGTGGTGACGTGAGAGCAGCCAGTTGCAGACTTGTTCTCTCAGCGGAATCAGCGATTGATCGCCCGACGGATAGCCGATGTCTGCCAGAGCGGCAATCACCCAATGAGCGCCACGCCACTTCTTGTAAGGGTTAAAGGGTATCTCACCGTCCGCGTTCCTCTCCGAGAGGAGCAATCTCACTCTTTGAGACGCCTTGATCTCTTGCCGGAGCTTTTTGATTTCAGTGGATTCCAGTCGCCTGCCAAGAACGCTCACCAGAACCTTGAACCGCACAGACGGCTCATCGGACTTGAGCAGTTTACCAATGATGTCGTCCATTCTTTCTCCCTCGGATTGGTCCTGTTCATTCTACCAAAGCGCTGCACGTTCAGCAAGCAGATGCGGTTGCCTCGTGGCGATGCGCCTGTGAAGGGGAGCGCTGCGCATAGCACCCACCGTCGGTCCCAAAACCAGGGCACAAGGTCCGTACCGGCGGGCTTCCTGTTGCCGAGGGAATCCCGATTGACACTTTCGGCATTTGGTGGCGGCAAACACGTCGTTGACTTGTGTCGGGCGAGAAGGCATAATGCAGACCTCTCATTGAGAGGGTGAGCCGTCCCGTTCGGCACCGACTCCGGATAGGAAGGGACAATGAGAGAGAAGAAAACACCTGGGATTGTCGGGGCCCCCGGGCACCTGATTCCAGGATACACCGGATACGTGCGGCGCGAGGCTCGACGGGACACCGACAAGATCCTCCGCGACACGGTCCTCCACATGGTGCGCCTCCGTGCGTTTGGCATGTACTCCGTTCGGATTGTCAATCCAGCGCTCTTTCTCAACCGGATGGTGGGCACGGAAGGGAGGTTTCGAAGCGGAGAGATCGAGGACTATCTCCGAAACGTCATCGTCGCAAAGCTGATTGACATCTTCGGGGATACGATCAAGAGCATTTTCGACATGCCCAGGTACTACAACGAGATCGGTATCGCTGGGAACGCTCGTCTCGCCGGTGAATTCGCCGCATGGGGGCTGGAAGCTTCTGAATTTTGTGGTAAACTGGATCACGGCGCCAGACGATCATTATAGAAGATAGAGGCGGTGCCGGAGCCGGCGTCGGGATGGGCGCAGGTCTCGGAATGGGGATGATGATTCCCGGAATGATCCAGAACGCCATAAAACAAGGAGCACAGCAGCAGACCGCTCCAGCAGCGAGGGAAGACCCGTTCAGCCGAATCAAGAAACTCAAAGAACTTCTGGACATGGGGACGATCACAAAGGAGGAGTTTGACGCCAAGAAGGCTGACCTGTTATCCAAAATATGAGGGTCAGCGAGGCGTTGCCATAGCCAATTCACTGTCTGATTGCACAGGCGAACAATCTCAGGAGGTGTCAACCATGAGGAATCTGCTCCGACCGACTGTGCCAATGTTGCTGGTGGCGCTGGTCAGCGCCGTAGCCATCAGTATGTTCGGGAACTTGGCGAAGTCTTACGCTCAGGAGTTCGAGAAAGGGGACCTTATCTCTGACGAGGCGTACCGCGTGTTCGAGGAAGCAGAGAGGCTGAAAGCCGAAGGACACGGCGACGAGGCTGCCAGGTTGTTCGAGAAGGCCTGGCGCGTCGAAGCCGAGTTCCGCGAAAAGAAGCGGCACGAGGAAGAACCCCGCGAGCGCGAGGAACGCGTCATTTCTGAAGAGGCGCACCGACTGTTCGAGAAAGCCGAGAGGTTAAAAGAAGAAGGTCGCCGCGAAGACGCTGAGGAACTGTGGCGAAAGGCCGAGCGGATTGAAACCGAAGCCCGCGAGAGAAGGGCGCGCGGAGAGAAGCGTGAGCGCGAGGAGCGCGTGATCTCAGAAGAAGCGCATATGCTCTTCGAGAAAGCCGAAAGGCTAAAGGAAGAAGGGCGCCGCGACGAGGCTGAGGAACTCTGGCACAAGGCCGAGCGAATTGAAGCCGAAGCCCGCGAGAGGAGAGAGCGTGAACAAAAGCGCGAGCCGGAAAGACAGGGGCTGTTAGAAGAAGCCCACCGGTTGTTCGATAAGGCAGCAAGGTTGGAAGAAGAAGGGCGCCATGAAGAAGCAGAAGAGCTCCGAAGAAAGGCCCAAGATATCGAACGTGAGGCTGATCGCCGTGAAGGGAGGCGTGGAGAGGCGCGAGAGAAAGAGGAGCCGATTATCCACGACCAGGTGATCCAGTACCTCCGGCGAGAGCTCATCGGAGCCCGCATGGAACTGGATGAACTCTCTCAGCGCTACGGACGGAAGCATCCTCGAATGCAAACGACGGAAGATAGGATTCGCACGATCGAGAAGTCCTTGGCCAACGAGAAAGCCGAGCGGTTGAAGAAAGAATACGAGCCAGTCGAGAAGGGCATGCCCCCGGAGCAAAAAATGGTCCTGGCCAAAGCTCGCGCCATCAAGAAGGAACCCGAAAGGAAAGCGTGGAGACAGGAGATCGAGCAGGTGATCCGCGAGCACCTGGAAGTGGCGCGAAGATTGAAAGAGGAAGGACGAGGGGGCGCTGCGGAAAAACACCTTGGGGAAGTAGAGAGGCTGAAGCGCGAACTGAAGGAGGCGATGCTCAGAGAAAGAGAGGTTCATGCAAGGGAGCCTCATTTCCCCAAAGAAGGACAGATACCGCCAAGAAAGCCGTTCGTGCGAATGGAAAGGCCGACGCCCCCGAGGAGAGTTTTGCTTCGGAAAGAGGCACCAACATTCCGTAGAGAACCTCCCGTCCGCAAGAAGGCGCCGACGCCTCATCCCATTCTGGCTGAAATCGGCGAGTTGCGGCACGAGATGAATGGGATGAGAGAAGAACTGGCCGAGATCAAAAGGCTTCTCCACAAACTTCTCCAAAGATAAGCTCCGCCGGCTCTGAATGGCGCTTGGCGGCAAGCGGAAATGCTGCGTCCGCGCACTTTTTTCGGAGGATCAAAGAAGAACGCAGGCGGGAGGCGATTGAAAACCGGCATCCAGTCGGAAGGGGAAGGCTGCCGTCATCTATTTGGCCGTCGTCGGTATCGCCCTGCTTTCTCTGTATTGATTCGAGCGCGGTGGCGTCACATCGTGAGAGTGTTAACAGCCTCAAGCAGCCATTTCCGTTCCAGTCAAATGCGCGCTTGACTCTGCTCGGCGGATTTCTATTATGAAGTCAGTCTACTCTGCAAATAGCCCGGCGCTTGCACAGGAGCTGCGGGAGATCGTCCATGTACCTGTCTGGAAGACAGTTCAGTGTATTCCAGGGACTCAAGGCAACTTGGGTCGTTGCGAGGAGCTTCAACTTCCTCTTGTTCGCGACACTGCTTCTCCGCCCTCGTCGGCTTTGGGACGTCTCGAAGGATATGTTCGCATCTTTCAATGCCCAGGTCAAAGGGCTGCCGATACCACTGCGGTCTCTTGCCGAGATCCTGCCCGGCGGGACCGGTCCCATTTCCCTTTTCATCGCGCCAGACAAGCAACCAGCAATATCGATGAGTGAATTGGTGTGCCTTTGCGCACTTGCAAACATGGGAGGGGCTAAGAACATTCTCGAGATAGGAACATTCTCTGGAATGACCTCTTACCACTTAGCGAAAAACACCGCGGCCGATGCCAAGATCTTCACCATGGACCTTCCGGAGGAGCTGCGCGCCGGACAGGCTTTGCGCGAGGCGCGCCAGAAGGGCAAGCGGTATACCGAAGAGGACCTGATCCAGGCGCGGCCCCCGAAGAAGAAACTTGGGTATGTGGGCACTGACGTCGAACACAAAGTTGTCCAGATCCGCGCCGACTCAACCACGTTCGACTACGCCAGGCACTTCTCTCAGAAATTCGATCTCATCTTCATAGACGGATCACACAATTACTACCACGTCAAGACTGACTCGGCCAACGCCCTCAAATGGGTGGCGGATAAGGGATTCATCGTCTGGCATGACTACACCGCGTACCCGGAGATCATATGGGGGGTGAAAAGGCACCTGAACGAGCTCAGTCGGAAGTACAACATAGTCAGAATCAGGGGCACGCGTTTGTGCGTCCTCCAAAACACAGGGCTGAAACGAAGCAGCAAGCCTTCAGCTTCCACGGATGTCGGTGAAGCAGATGCACGCTAACGTCAACATCAACGCCGCTGTCCTGGGACTGGGATGGTGGGGAAGCAAAGTTCTGCGAAATTTCTGTGAAGGGTCTACCTTCTCGAAGGCCTACGCCTTCGACAAGGACCCGGAGCGCACACGCCAGGCTCTCGCGCAATGGAATTTCCAGCCGCTCAAGCAGCTCCACGAACTGTGGGACAACAGCGATATTCAGGCAGTCGCAGTCGTCACACCCCCTGAAACTCATTTCGACCTTGTCCGCCAGGCGCTTGACCACGGCAAGCATGTCATGGTCGCGAAACCTCCCGCTCAGACGATTGAGGAGGTGGAACAGCTCTGTGCCCTGGCTGGAAGCAATGGTCTCGTCTTCATGGTGGACTCGACTTTCGTCTACAACCCGGCGACCCTCAAAGTCCGCCAGCTCATTCGGGATGGACTCTTCAAGAAGCTGCATTTCGTCCAATCCATTCGTTATGGCGACGACCTCCGCTTCCATGACCTCCAGCGCATTCTCGACCTCATCCGCATCAGCCGTACGGATGTGATTGAGGACCTCGCTTTCCACGATATTTCTGTTCTCCGAATCGTCTTCGGTCAGCCTTTTGCGGTCCGCTCCGTCCGCCGCATTCACATCCTCGATGCGAACCTCTGCGATACAGCCTTCATCGAGCTGGAACTACAGGGTGTCCCTGTGCACATCGGGTACAGTTGGTCCTTGCCCGGCCGAAGGCGGCAACTCCTCCTTTACGATGACGAGAAGTTCCTCCTCTTCAACGATCTGAAAAAAGAAAAGAAGATCGAAATCTACCGTCTGGCGACGAAGGAATCCGCCTTTCCCGATTATCCTGACGCAGAGCCGCTTCACGAGGTCGTGGAGCATTTCCACACATGCATCGCAGAAGGGCGCGAGCCGCTGACCGGCAAAGACTTCATGCTCGACGTCATGCGAACATTGGAACAGATCCGGCAATTCGATCTTGAAGGAGGCCCATGAGCTTGAACGTACCATTCCTCAACCTCTACGCGCAATATCTCGAAATCAAAGACGAGATCGAAGCTGTCTTCAACGACATTCTTCAACGGACAGCGTTTATCAGCGGTAAGTACAACGAGCGGTTTGAAAAGGAATTCGGCGAGGCGACTCAGGTTGGGCTCTGCCTTGCCACGAATTGCGGAACGAGCGCCCTCCATATGGCGCTGTGGGCGCTGGGACTCGGCCCTGGCGATGATGTGATTGTCCCCGTGAATACCTTCATTGCCACCGCCGAAGCCGTCTCCCTCACAGGCGCCAAACCCGTCTTCGTTGACCCCGATCCCGAGACCTACAATATAGATGTAACGAACATCGAAGCCGCGGTCACACGCAGGGCCAAAGCCATCATTCCTGTCCACCTTTACGGCCAACCCGCGAACATGGACGCCGTCGGCGAGATCGCGGAGCGCAATAATCTGGTTGTCATCGAAGATGCCTGCCAGGCGCACCTCGCCCGGTTCAACGGAACAACTGTCGGCAATTTGGGGCTGGTGGCGGGCTTCAGCTTCTATCCGGGAAAAAACCTTGGGGCGTACGGCGACGCCGGCGCCGTTGTCACAAATGACCAGTCAATGTACGAGAAGATGCGACGCCTCCGCTCACACGGAGAGGTGGAGAGACATAATCACGAGATGGTGGGACACTGCTACAGGATGTCCGAATTGCAGGCGGCTGTCCTTTGCGTCAAACTGCCGCATCTGAAACGTTGGATCGCACGCCGCCAGGAAGTCGCCGAGATGTACCGGAACTTCCTCGGCGATGTCAAACAGGTGATCCTCCCCTCCGTCCTTGATGGCGCGGAACACGTCTATCACCTTTTCGTAATCCGCGTCCCGGCGGAGAAGAGGGACGAACTCCGCTCCTATCTCGACGAAAATGGAATCGGTACCGGACTGCACTACCCGATTCCCTTGCATCTTCAGAAAGCGTATGCTTATCTCGGACACGAGGAGGGCGATTTCCCCGTGGCAGAACGCTACTGCAAAGAGATTCTCTCCCTCCCGATGTGCCCCATGCTTCAGGATTCACAGGTCGAATATGTGTGCGAAAAAATCCGATCCTTCTTCTCAGCCTGAAAAGGAAAGCGGCGAAACGCGTGGCTACTTCAAGCATCCGCTGGCCGTAGTGGAGTCCGACGAGGTTGGCGACGGGACGCGCGTCTGGGCGTGGGCGCACATTATGAAGGGTGCTAAGGTTGGCAAAGACTGCAATATTGGCGAGCACTGCTTCTTAGAAAGCGGTTGCTCCATCGGTGACCGCGTGACAGTCAAGAATCACGTCTGTATCTGGGAGAAGGTTACTGTAGAGGACGATGTCTTCCTCGGACCCAATATGATCTTCACCAACGATGCGAGTCCCCGCTCCGGCTTCCGCAGGCCATTCGTGCCGACGCTCGTTCGGAAAGGCGCCAGCATCGGCGCCGGCGTGATTATCGTCTGCGGGAATACTCTGGGAAAATATTGTTCCGTCGGCGCCGGGGCGGTAGTGACGAAAGATGTGCCCGACTACGCTCTCGTTTACGGCAATCCGGCCAGGCAGCACGGCTGGGTGTGCCGCTGCGGCCTCAAGCTCGACTTCGCCGACGAAAAAGCCCGCTGCTCCTGCGGTAGGGAATACACTTTTGATGGAACGACGATTTGTCCTCTGGGGCCGGAAGAATGAACTGTTGGGCAGCGTCCCGTCGCCGTCTCGGCAACATCTCCTTCAAACCATAAACAAAGCAATGAAATGAAGGTTGTGCTACTTGCAGCCGGTGAAGGAACGCGTCTGGGAAAGCTGACCGAGGAACTGCCGAAGGTCATGCTTCTGGTGGATGGTGTTCCGGTTATGGAGCACACACTCCGCCGCCTTGAAAGCCAGCGCTTCCGCGACATGTACATTAACCTGCACCATCTACCGGACGTCGTTCGGAACCATTTCGGAGATGGGCAGCGGCTCGGCGTGAGCATTTCTTACATCTACGAGCCGGAAATCCTCGGCACGGCGGGTGCGATTCGTAAGCTTCTGCCGCAGCTCGGTGGCGACCCTTTTCTCGTGGTTTATGGCGACAACCTCACGGATTGCGACTTTCGCCAGCTTGTTCGGTCGCACGAAGAGTGCGGTGCCGCGGCGACTGTTGCCGTGCACTGGCGAGAAGATGTAACATCATCAGGCGTCGTGGTGTTCGATGAGAAAAGCGGACGGATTCAGAAGCTCGTCGAAAAGCCATCGCCGGAGGAGGCTGCGAAACTTGGGCACTGGGTCAGCGCAGGCGTCTTCGTTCTTGATAACGAAATCGCGGAGCTTATTCCTTCGGGCTTTTCGGACTTCGGCAAGGATATTTTCCCGCAGGCTCTCGAACACGGAATGCCGCTTTATGCTTTTAAGATCGACAACGTCATCTGGATAGACACGCCCGAAGCATACAAACGGGCACAGGAACTCTGGAGGCAAATCGAAAAAACATGATCATCACCCGCACACCCTTTCGCATCCCCCTCGGCGGAGGCGGCACGGACCTCCCGTCGTACTACTCGAATCACGGCGGCTTCATCTTCAGCGCCACCATAGACAAATACATGTACATAAACATCCACCGCCCCATCGTGGATGATCTCATCCGCGTCATCTATTCCCACTCGGAACAGGTGGAGAAGGTTTCTGAAGTGAAGCACGACATCGTGCGGGCTGCCCTGGAGTATACGGGGATCGAGAACGCCATCCAAATCGCCTCTATCGCGGACATCCCCGCGGGAACCGGACTCGGTTCATCCTCCGCGTACGCGGTCGGACTTCTGCATGGGCTTCACGCGCTGAAAAGGGAATATGTTTCCCTTGAAACTCTCGCCGAAGAAGCCTGTCATATCGAAATTGACATCCTCAAGAAACCGATCGGCAAACAGGATCAATACCTCGCCGCCTTAGGGGGCTTCGTGGTCCTGGAGATTGAACCGGACGGGACCGTTCAGCCTCGCCGGGCCAGAATCTCCGATCGCGTCCTCGACCAACTGAATGCCAACATCCTCTTCTTTTACACGGGCAGATCGCGGAGCGCCGACGAAATCCTGAAGCACCAATCGGCGGCAGCGAAGCGAGATGAATCCGCTGTCGTCAAGAGCCTGAACCGGATCAAAGAGATTGGCCGAGAGATTCTCAAGGCGATTGAGGGGGGAAATCTCACGCGCTTCGGCGAGCTTCTCCACGAGCACTGGACCACGAAAAAGAACCTTTCCTCGAAAATCTCCGATCCGCGAATAGACCGCCTTTACAATATCGCCCGCGATTGCGGCGCCCTCGGCGGAAAGATCATGGGAGCTGGCGGAGGAGGCTTTTTCCTTTTCTACGTCGAAGAAGGACACCACCGCCTTCGCGAAGCAATGAAGAAGGAAAATCTCCGTGAAATGCGGTATAGTTTCGATTTTGAGGGCACAAAACTTCTATCGAACTTCTTTTCCTGGAGGAATCGCCAGTGGCCGTGATAGAAGTTATACGCGAACACCCTGTGATACACCAATCAACTGGAACAGCAGCGCCTCGCTTTGGAGGAACAATTTAATGGAGAATGAAGAATTCCTCACCACCTACTTCTCCGAGATGAAGGAAGTCATTGACCGCATGCCGCTCCAGGAAATAGATCGGGCCATCGAAGCTTTGTTCGACGCCTGGAAGAACGAAAACCAGGTCTTCCTTATTGGCAACGGCGGCTCGGCAGCCACTGCCTCCCATGCCAACAACGATTTCAACAAAGCCACCGTCGTCGAGGGGAAAAGGCGGTTTCGCGCTTTCTGCCTCAATGACAACGTCTCATGGGTCAGCGCTCTCACCAACGACCTGGGCTGGAGTGAGGCGTATGTCGAGCAACTGAAAAACTACTTCCGACCGGGAGATTATGTGGTTGTTTTCAGCGTACATGGAGGAAAGATCGAAGACCCTGCCGTCGAGTGGTCACAAAACCTGCTCAAGGCCATGAAATACGCAAACGAGCACGGCGGCAAAGCCATCGCCTTCACGGGCTTCGATGGCGGCGCCATGAAGGACCTGGCGGATATTTGCGTCATCGTCCCCGTGAACTCCACTCCTCACACGGAGTCCTTCCACATGAGCCTCGAGCATCTCATCGTCACCTGCCTCCGGGAGAAAATCGCTGCATACGATGAATAGGGCGGTGTTCCTCGACAGAGACGGAGTCATCAACGAGACCTTTGTGGTCGGAGGGACACCCGTCACCCCGAAAAAAGTTGAAGATTTCCGAATCCTGCCGGGAGTGAAAGATGCCCTCACTGCTCTGAAAGAAGGGGGATACTATGTCTTTGTGGCGACCAACCAGCCGGATATTCCACGAGGCGACCTCACTCCGCAAGAGCTTGAGAAAATGCACGTTGTCCTCTCAGACACCCTCCCCATTGACAAAATCTATGTATGCTTGCATGATAATGAGGACGCGTGTGACTGCCGCAAACCGAAGCCGGGTATGCTCCTGAAGGCGGCCAAAGAATGGAACCTTGACCTGACCGCCTCGTACATGATCGGCGACCGCTGGAAGGACATCGAAGCCGGAGCCAGAGCCGGGTGTACCACGATTCTTGTGATAAGCCCCTGGTCAGCAGAACAGCCGCCGGGGAGAACCGTCCGGAGCGACTATACCGTGGAGAACCTCATGGAGGCTGCCAGGATCATATTGGCAAAGAAGGAGACGCAAAATGAAGATATTCGTTGACTCTGCAAATCTGGAAGAAATCGAAGAGGCCTTCAAGAGGGGCTTCGCCAGCGGAGTCACCACCAACCCATCTATCCTCTCCCGCGAGAAGAAGTGCGACTTCAAGGAACACATCCGCAAGATCATTGACATCATTCGTAAATATGGTCCCGATAGACCCCTCAGCGTCGAAGTCTTCACCCTGGACCCCAAACAAATGGTGGTCCAGGCGGAGGATTTCGTGAAGCAGTTCAGCGACTACAAAGAGCTCTACATCAAGGTACCCATTGGTTGGGATGAGCTCTGGGTGATCCATCAACTGCGTCAGAAAGAGATCAAAATCAACTGCACCTGCTGCATGTCCTTCAATCAAGCCGTCATGGCCGCTCTGGCCGATTCCAACTTCGTGAGCCTCTTCGCAGGCCGCATTCGCGATGGTGGCTACGACGCCTTTCAAATCATCAAGCAGACCAAGGATGCTTTTCGGGAAGGCGGTATGCGATCCGAGATTATCGTCGGGAGCATCCGCCACATCATGGATGTCAACCAGGCGTTTCAGGCGGGAGCGGACATCGTCACCGTGCCACCTAAATTCTTCAGGCCGCTCGTGAAAAACCTGAAAACGGACGAGGTGGTGAAGCAGTTCGTGACCGATTTCGCTAACTGGCTGAAATAGAACTTTCGCAAGGGGCGGCTGTGATCCGCCAGGTGATGACCCGAAATAGAAGGAAACCAGGACAACTTGGAGAGCTTGCCAGAACGATAGAGCAACTGAACCTTCCTCCTCAACGGTTCAATTCCAGGCGGTTCCTCGATGTGGTTGTCTCGGGGGCCGTGCTGGTGGTGCTTTTTCCTCTTCTGGTGTTCATGGCCTTCGCCGTGAAGGTCACGTCTCTGGGCCCCGTCTTCTTCACGGGCAGACGCATCGGGCGAGGCGGAAAGCCATTCCAGATCATCAAGTTCCGCACCATGGTCGGAAATGCGGAGAAGATTGGCCCCACAGTCACCGCGGAGGGAGACCCGAGGGTCACGCGAATCGGGCGGTTCCTTCGCCGAACGAAGCTCGACGAACTCCCCACACTCATCAACGTCCTGAAAGGAGAGATGAGCCTCGTGGGTCCGCGACCGGAGACTCCCCCCTGGATACCACTGTACACCCCTCAGGAACGCAACGTCCTCCTCGTCCAGCCCGGAATCACCAGCCTGGCAACGATCCAGTACCGCCACGAGGAAAAGCTTCTGGCCGGAAAGAAAATTGAGGAAGCATATCCCCCCGTTATGCGGGACAAACTCCGGATCGAGCTTGACTATCTCAAAAATAGAACCTTCGCAACAGATGTCAGGGTCATCGCCCTGACAATCATGGCGATATTCCAGAAACATACTGAGACAGAAAACGGGCGATTCCCTTCTTTATCCAGCCGGACGCAAGGAAGTATTATTCGCCGTAGAGAGTGAACAACCGCGCGGAGCAAAGAATGAACGTTCCCTATTCGCGTCCCAGCATCAGCGATGCTGAGATCAACGAAATGGTCGAGACATTGCGCTCTGGATGGCTCACCACAGCGCAGCGTACGGCGCATTTCGAGAAAGAGTTCGGGGCGTTCTGTGGCGTCAGGCATGCGGTAGGTGTCTTCTCCTGCACAAATGCTTTGCATCTGTCGTTGCTCGCCGTGGGTTTTGGCCCCGGCGATGTCGCGCTCGTCCCCACCATGACGTTCGCCTCCACCGCCAACGTTGTGATCCACGCCAGGGGAACCCCCTTGCTCGTGGATTCTGAGCCGAAGACTCTCTGCGTGGACCCGGACAAACTGGAATCTTCTCTCGAGCGGCTCGCTCGCGGAGAGACTGTTTCCGGTGTGCGATGCCCTCCCGGCAGAGTCAAAGTCATCATCCCCGTCCACTACGCAGGCCAGATGGCGGAATGTGACCGCATAGGGAAGATGGCCGATCGCTTCGACCTGAAAATCATCGAGGATGCGGCCCACGCAAACCCCTCCCGCTACCGCTCCGGCCCCGATGCCCCCTGGCGCAACTGCGGCCAAACGGGTGACTTGACCTGCTTTTCCTTCTACGCCAACAAGTGCATGACCACCGGTGAGGGCGGAATGATCGTCACCGAGAACGAGGAGTGGGCAAACAACGCCAGAATGATGAGGCTTCACGGCATGAGTCGCGACCATTCTTCCCCTACTTCCTCGTGGGAATATGATATAGTGGCGCCGGGTTTCAAGTGCAACATGACCGATCTCCAGGCGGCCATCGGGATTCACCAACTCCGCCGTCTGGAGCAACTATGGGGGCGGCGCAAGGAGATCGCCGCCGCTTATGATCGAGCGTTCAGCGAATTGCCTGCGATTGAGACGCCCACAATTCTCCCGGACCGCGTCATGTCCTGGCACATGTACGTCATCCGACTGAGGCTGGAGATGCTGAAGATAGGTCGTGACGAATTCATACGGGAGCTTGGGCGGCTCGGTGTGGGCACCACCGTCTGCTGGAAGCCAGTGCATATGCATCCGTACTACGTAGAGCGCTTCGGACTGAAAGAAGAAGAGTTGCCCGTGGCATCGCGCGAATTCAAACGGGTCATTTCTCTGCCCATTTTCCCGTCCATGACCGATGAGGACGTGGGCAAGGTTATTGATAGCGTAAGACAGGTGGCAAAAAAACACGCTGTGTAGCCGGGGAGACAGCACTGTGAGCAGCATCCGTCGAAAGCTCCGAAACGTCAGGTATTATCTCTTTGGCTCGTTCCGAGGTACCCAGATTATCTGGCGGGTCACTGTTGACGCCGCGTCCCTGGCCATATCGCTGACCATCGGCCTTGCCATCTGGGCCGCCTTCAGAGACCCTCGAGGAATCAAGGGCACCTTCGCGGAGCCCTACGGGATCCAGCTCATCAACTTTGTGGTGATTTACACCATTGCTCTCATGGGTGTAGGAATCTACAGGAGCATCCCTTCCTACGCCTGGAAATGGAAGACCTACACGATCCTCAAGGGCATTATCCTGGGACTCCTGGTCAACACCACCTGGTCGCGTTTCGCGTTCAACGAACCCGTCGCCGGAAGAGGTGGAAGTATTCTCGGCTCTGTCTTTGCTTTTGGCATGCTCTCCTTCCTTCGCTTCATTAGCGCCTTCGTCCAGAGTAAATTCTCCATTCTCAAAGTTAACGGGACCGCTCGACGACGAATCAACAAAGTCCTCGTCGTAGGCGGCGCCGGCTATATCGGCTCCGTTTTGACCAGAGCCCTGTTGAAAAAGGGATACAAGGTGCGTGTCCTTGACATGCTGGCGTACGGGAAATCTTCCATTCAGGAGCTTTTGGATACGAATCAGATCGAACTGATCGAGGGCGATCTGCGAAGAGTGGATTCCGCCGTCGCTGCTCTGAGGGGAGTGGATTGCGTGTTCCACCTCGGTGCGATTGTCGGCGATCCAGCCAGCGCCCTCGATGCAAATGCGACCATCCAGATCAATTGGAACGCTACCCGAATGCTCGTTGATGCCGCCGCTGCTTTGGGAGTATGGCGCTTCATCTTCGCTTCCAGTTGCAGCGTCTACGGCTACTCCGATGCGCTTGTTGACGAGAACTCCATCGCCAATCCCGTTTCTCTCTACGCCGCATCGAAGCTCGACGCCGAAGACGCCGCTCTCAACTGTCCCGGAGACGCCTGCGTCACTGTGCTGCGGCTGGCCACCGCTTTCGGATATTCCTATCGTCCCAGGTTCGACCTCGTCGTCAACCTCCTCACTGCCAAAGCGGTAGCCGACGGCAAGATCACCATCTTCGGCGGACAACAATGGCGGCCCTTCATACACGTCAGCGACGTTGTTCGCGCTATGGTCCTGTGCATGGAGTGTCCCGAGCACATGGTTTCCCGCCAGATCTTCAACGTGGGGGCGAATTCGCTCGATGTCCAGATCGAAGAGCTTGGAAGGACAATCGGAAAGGTTGTCCCGGGCACCGATGTCGAGATTCTTAGAGGTAGCCGGGACACCAGGAGCTATCGGGTTTCCTTCGATAAGATCCGTGACCGCCTGGGCTTCGAGTGTCGGGTCAGCCTCGAGGAAGGAATTGCCGAAATGGCCAGGGCCTTGCGCAGCGGTGAGATAGAAGACTACCGCGATCCCAGGTACAGCAACATTGACATGCTCACGTCTTCCTATGAAAGCATCCTCAACCTCGTTCAGCCCGAGCCCTCCGCCTCCGTCAAGTTCATCAAGGGCGCCCAAACCGGGACCAGAGGGCGATCGCCCGCAATCCATTCGGAAGACTGAGCGCACTCAGCTCTCCGAACCACCTACGCCAGTCTCCGCAGGCGAGGACCCGTTTGACATGGCGACGGATAACCCATACAACGCGAAGAACGCCAGGAATACGATAAGCACGCCGATCAGCGTGTGTGGCGTCCCCTGCGTGACATTCTCCCCGAACTTCTGACCCAGGAGCGCCGTAACGCATAGCCGAAGCACGTTTGCAGCCAATGCCAACGGAAGCGAAATCAGGACAATCAGCCCCTTCTTCCAGAAGCGCCCCTCCATCAGATACGCCACGGACAGGCTGGCCACCCCCAACGTAATCAAGCTCTGCAACCCGCTGCATTCATCCGCCACGACTAAGGTGAACTGTGGGAATTTCAGGATCGCTCCTTCCCGGACTACAGCGAAGCCCATTAACGAGAGTATCTTCCCCGCAACGGTCGCGCCGACGATCTTCAGAGAACCGGTCATCGCCACGAGCACCGTCCTCGGCAGCGGAACGGCGAGGAAGAGGTACAGCAGCGGGAAAACCAATTCCCGATAAGCCTGTCGGCCCCACACAAAAAGCACGATTCCATGAACAAAGGCGATCATTCCCACCTGGGAAGGCATCGGGTGTTCGATTGCGATTCCGAAAAGGTTCAACAACGCCCCGCCCAGCATCACGGGAAAGCCCAGACCTGCGCATGCCCTGACCGGCCGTCCCCTCAGTTCCGGAAGGCGCTGCGAAATCACCATAATCGAAAGAAACGGGACCAGCACCAGTTGCCACGGCTCGTCACCACTTTCCAATTGCTCGCCGGCCCAGTAGAACGCCGGCCAGAAAAAGAGAATAAAGAAAACCCCCACCGCCGCAAAATGCACCACGCGCCAGATATTCTTCCCATCCTTCTCTAATACCTGCGGCTTCTCGGCAGAAAGATGATTGCTCGAGCTTTCCTTCATTTCAGTACATCCGGCAGTAGTTGTTGAATCTCTCGTGTGAATCGCAGCACCGCCTCCCCCGTTTCCTCGCTCTCCCCCTCGCCGACGTAGATAACCTTCACCACAACGTCGCTCTTTTGGAAAAAGGATTTGAGTCGGCGTTGCGTTCTTCCCCAAAGCTTGCTCAGCCTGCCTTTCACCCCCGTATCTTCCGTCAAGGCGTCACCACGTATAATGTCCGGGTCAAGGAGGTCGCTTTCCCAGAACAAGACGCCCATCCTCTCCTCACCTTTCTCGATCCAACACTCTCTGACCCCCGACGCTCGCAACACCCGCCCCTGTTTTCCTCCAAGGAAAGGTGTTCTGGCCTGAACCACCTCCCATCCATGCATTTCGTAGCAACTCAAGGGGTCAAGCCACCGGCAAACCTGAAAATAGAGCGTGTCCCCGGCCTCCGGCCTCACGTAGCTCCGAACGAAAAGGTTCCATCCCCCTCCTGTCACCTGGTCAATGTGCGCACCCGTGGACTTCACCGTGCTGTCCCATTTCCATCCCGCTATCTCCTCCGGAATTCGCTCAAGCTTCTCAGCGCTCCTCTTCACCCTCTCCGCGTTCAGCTTCGGGCCGAGAGCGCCCAGCAGCATCCTGGAGACAAACAGCACCACCAGTAGGACCTCAAGCACGATCAGCCTTTTCATGAAACCTCGCACTTCTGTGTCTCCTCTCGGATTCGCTCAGCCAATCTCTCAGCGCTTCTCACCTTCAGCCAACCATCACGCCCTCGGGCTACTCTCAATCGGCGGATAAGGTCTTTCCTCCAGCCTCTCGTTCGCTTTCCAGACCTCCTCCCACACCGCCTCTTTACCGGTGTATCCTGCCGTCCTGCCCAGAATCGCTGTGAACGCGCCCTCTGCTCCACGCCGAGCTTCGGCGAGAAGTTCTCCGCTCTTGAGGCTGCTAACAAAGTCCTCATACTGGTTTCCGCCGGGCTCCGCGTGCCACTCGCCCCCTTGTCCCTTGATCGTCCCGGGGCTGTAATACGAACCTTTCGTCCCGTAGAGCTCTCGTTGCACGCCCGGGGTCTCTCTCATCACCTGTCCCGACAGGTAGGTCAAGTGCACCGGTCCCGGATACTCGAAAGCCAGGTTGAAATGATCGAAAATGTCTCCGTGCATCGTCCGGATTTTCCGCCCACCGTAACCCGCGCACCGGATCGGATGTCCTCCGATGAACCAGTTCAGCACGCCAAAGCAGTGAACGTTCTGCTCGGCAATAAAATCGCCCGAAAGCCACCGGAAGCAATACCAGTGTCGCACCATCCAGTCCTTTGTCAGAGGGTCCGGCGCCCGCTCTCCCACGTGAAACGGTCCGAACGTGTAAACCGCGCGCCCCTGAACGATAGTGCCGATGGCGCCTTCCGCCACCTTTTTCTGGGCGGCGATGTACTCGTTGTCGTGATGGTGCTGCATTCCCACCATCACGCTGAGCTTCTTTGCCTTCGCCTTCTCTCCGGCCTCAAGAACCTGGCGGCAGCCCCAGGTGTCCACAGCCACGGGCTTCTCCATGAAGACGTGCTTTCCGGCGTCAACCGCACCCACAAAATGCTTGGGGCGAAAGCCGGGCGGCGTGGTCTGAATGATCGCATCCACATCCTTCAAATCCAACACCTTCTTCCAACCATCCTCCCCCACAAAACAGCGAGATGGATCAACCTTGAATCTTCTCTGGGCAGCTTTCGCCCTGTCCTCAAACCAGTCCGAGACGGCCACGATCTTGCATTGGCCCGTCCTTACAAACCCTACCGCATCGCCATTCCCCCGCCCGCCGCATCCGATGAAACCGAACTGAATCATCGAATTCGCTCCAGTCCCGCGGACAGACTCCGCCTTCACAATGCTGACCGTCGAAGCCCCTGCCGCCGCCATCGCCGCTGTCTTCAGAAACTCCCTCCTGTTGACTTTCCTGCCATCATGCTTTTCCATGTCACACCTCCTCGAATCATAGCCTTACTTCCTCAACCTATCGATCAGCAGAACCGGACTGCCTTATCTCTCCCTCATAGCGCCGGAGAGGACCTCCTTGCTGAATCCCTCCCCAATCCGTCCCTCTTTCGCGTACAAATAGAGCGCCGCCTGGAAGATGGTCTGGAGGGCGGACTGAATCAGCGCCAAGAGCACAAGAAAGCCAACGGCTATTGCGCCCCAGAAGAACAGTCCAAGCGCTGGCAGCATGAAAAAGCCCAGTCCCAGAACCACCACGCCCAGCAACCCTACCACGAAGAAAACCAGCCCGAAGCTGAAGTTTCCGATGAGCTGCTCTCCCCAGGTCTTCTTCAGCAAAGTTGTGGACTCTTTTAGGGCGGCCCCGGGGCCTTTCTTCTCCACGACCAGAACGGGGATCACCAGAAAAGTCACCACCGACCACGCCATGCCAAGCAGTCCCGCAACAAACCTGCCGACCTTCTCCAGCCGATCTTCCAAAATCCGAAGGATCAACCCCACCGTCGCCGCCACGAGCGCCCAGCCGAAGATCAGCGGCAGACGCGAAAACGCCGCACTGAACCCATCGTTCAGAGTCGGGTTCTTCCCGGACATCCGCATCACCGCGCACGCCACCACTGCCGAATTGAAAAACACGATGAAGAAGTAGGTCGCGAAGTAAAACAAGAACATCTTCCCGTAGAATGCGATATGCTCCGACTCCGGAGCCGTCTTCGGCGGCGGCGAAAAACCTCCTTCGCCAAGCATCGGCAGGGCGAAGGACAAGAGGACCACCGCGCAGCAGATCAGCGAAAGAAGCGGAAACACCAGCATCTCCTTATCCTTCTTCAACACCTGCCACGACATCCCCATCAATTCCCACGTTCTCGACAACCTGCCCATTTTAGTCCTCCTACCCTTAATGGAAGAATAACGTTACCGACGTAATTCGAGCTTGCTCAAACCTGCTGATACCGTCTCAGCGAATTCTACCATGAACCCGAGTCCAATACAAACAGCCCGGCGATCCGAGTGTGGCCGCGTCTCAGTGGCATCGCATCATTCCGCTCTTTCAGAGCTTGAATCGTTGGGTCGCAGGCGCCGCTGGGCGTTGCCCAGGGGTAAGGAGATCCCGCCCCTTCGGGGCTTGGCGTGCCGAGAACCTGCGAAGCCCCAACGGGGCGCAATAGGATAGCCCAGGGCGCAGCCCTGGGAGAGGAAGCAAAAGGAGAGGGCAGCCCTGTAAGGGCGAAATAGTGCCACGCAAATACAACCGCACCGGGCGATCCAGAAGTGCGAATACTCGGTAATGTCAAGAAAAGTGTGTAAAATTCATGGGGGGTATTCTCCGATCATTTTTAAGCAGCTCGTTTATGGGTTAAGGCGATTTCCCTGGTTCGATGAGACGTTCGAGTCCAGCGGGTATTATGGTAAACAAATAAGCCGTAGGTGGTGCGCTTACAGCTTGCGGTATCGGACAAGGCGCCCATGACCCTCAGCCTTCTTCGGAGCTCTGCGAACCCCGCCTTGGGCGGGGCTCGATGACGTTGGTAGTGCGGACGATCTTGTGATGCTCGACCGGGCATTTCAGGAATCTCAGAAGATTATCGTTGTCCATGGCCGGGCACTTGACAGCTTTGCGAGCCTTGTCCCCCAGGTTCTCTCCCATTCCTGGAACACCTTCACGGCCATCTTCACTGTAGGAGAGAGGTAGATTTGCCGAGCGTGAGCGATGCACTTTGGGAGATACTCCCTCCGACAGTGGTTGGCTGCGTTACAAAGCTTGTGGACCCAGTCCCGCCCATGGCGGGACTGATGTTCGATGAAGGGAAAAACCTTTTCAGTCTGTCCCGCCAGTGGCGGGATTCGCGGCACACAAGGTGGCCAAAGGCAAGATGTTCGGGAGGCACTGAGTGGAAAAAGCCTTACGAATGCGAGGGCCGAGTCAGCCTCCGGGAGAGATTTCGAATGCAATTGCGTCGTGGGGCTTGAGTTTAATGGATCGCAGGAACCGCTTCTTCTCGCGGACTGGCTCGCCGGCACCGTCTTCGGTTCGCGGCGTGACGGTGAGAAAAGGTGATCCGTCCAGATCGTATTGCCCTGCGTCGAAGTCGAGTTCGGCGCTCTGAGCGGCATCGCTGACATTGACGAAGATCAGGGCGAGCCGTCCGTCTTTCGCTCGCCACGCTCCGGAGAGAATCGCTGGCGTAGTGACCAGGCGTTTTCCCCACCACTGCCAGTCGGCAGTTACTGTGGGAATGTTCCCCTTGAGCAGGGGCGGTCGCGCCATTTCGCCTTTTGCCAGGTAATCTCTCAGTGCATAGCGCAGCCGTGCCATTCGGCGGAGGAAGGCGGCAGACTCATCGTCAGAGAGGACTCTCGGGCTGATCCATCCGAGTTGCTCGCCGAAGACGAGGGCCTGGCCCGTTTTCATTCGCATGGCCAGTCCTTTCCAAGAGTCTCCCTGATAGGCTCGCGAGAAGAGCTGAATCTTCCCGCCGTAGATGGCTGCGAACAACGGAATCTGATCCTGGTACTGGAAATGCCAGGTGAGATAGCCATCGAAGATATGTGCGTAAGGCTCGGCGTTGCATTCCGTGGTCAGGGCTTTGTCAGGATAGAGCTGGGACATCCTGTTCTGAAGATTCTCCAGCATGGGCCAATAGCCGCCGGTGTTCCACCAGTGACCACCGGAGAGAAGATGTCCGTGCGTTCGATCGAAGCAAAGACGGGGAGTCGCAGCGGCTACTTGGTCAATGTAAACCGCATCAACGTTGACTTCGGGGCTGACGAGCCTGAGGACGAGGTCCTGCACGGTTCGCTGCCATAGTCCGGTCGTCGGGCACATGGGGCACAGCTTTGCGCCTGAGCCATAGGTTTCGATGTACGGTTGCCCTTTCTCGTCTTTCGTGCAGAAACGGACGGCGTTGTTCTTGAAATCGTCGAGATCGGTGTCCCACAGTCGCCCGTTGATGTATGGCATGACGCGCACGCCCGCCTGCTGGAGAGCTTTGACGCCTTCGGGGAAGCCTTTCTTGTAAGGGAAATAATGAGGGTAATCGTTGTCGAAGGGGATGACGTGCCAGTTATACCAGTGCAGTGCTGTGGGCACGCCCATGTATTCGGCAAACTTCTTCACCGGCTCGACGACCTGCTCGGGGCTTCCGCCGGTCAGCGCCCAGACCGCGGTCTCCTCAAACCAAGGAGGCGTATCGCGCCTTCCCCACTTTCCTTTCTCGGGCCACCATCCCCCCTCCTTGGAAACCCACTTCTTGTAAATCTGCGCGGCATCGAACCAGTCGCCCTCAAAAATCTCCAACACGGCTTCTCCAGGACACCGCCAGTCGTTTCCGGGCACGCCGGAGTCCGGAGCCGGCCAGGCGATCAATATCTCGGCCGACGAAGCGTCTCCTGGCTTGACGGTGAAATCCTTGGTGCTCGCGAAGGGATCGTGGATACCGAAGTAAAGCCCGCAGTCTGCATCGTAGTGACAGAAAAGCTGCGTGGAACACCATCCACCGGGGTAGCGACCGGAGAACTTCGCCTTTGTCTTGATTGGCGAGCGGCGAAGCTCACCCGAACCGTGAGGGATAACCAGGAAATCGTTTTCTTCCGTCCCTCCAATTTTTCCCAGAGAAACTTGCGGAAACGTGATGTTTCTGACGGTCCATGTTGTCGAGGGATTGTCCACCTCCATTCGGTACAAGGCTCTGCTCGCGGTAAGGACTACAGAGCAGGAGACGCGGAGCTGCCCCAGACCGTCTCCACCTGCTCCCAGCCATTCCATCTCCACCTTACGCTCGCCGAGCGTGGTTCCGGGTGTCTCCTTCGCGTGAAACTTCCTGAATCCCCCAGCGCTGTTCACTTCCTTCGTTTTTCCACTGGCGTCGGAGAGGGCGAGGGACCAGAAGGATGTCGGGCTTCCAGAAAGATGCTCGCGTTCCGCATTGAGGTCAAAGAAGCTTTTGAGAGCAACGCCTTGCTCTGTCGCGGCAAATCCCAACCCGATTCTTCCGTTATCGAGCATTCGAAATCCTTCCCACCGTGCCTCGTCGAACCACGGGACAGCAGCGGAAGCATCTTTTCCAGCATGCAGCGCCTTGAGCAGATCATCTCCGAATTTGGCTAACTCATCCACCTTTTCCGATTGATCAGCCATGCGAGCAAGGTGCTCGCTCACCCATTGAAACCTCCCCCTGCGCGCCCCTTTCGGCAGGTTACTGATCTCCCTTGTCAGCTCCACAAGTTTTCGCCGCAGGTCCGACGTTTCCAACGGGGGCTGTGATTTCTCGGCGGCTTGGGCTGTGAGGAGATAAAATGAGCCTCCGCCTATGAAAAGGTGAGAAGGCATTGCACCGCACAGCATCAGTCCTAAGAAGGACAGAATTCTCATGTTCTTCATAATGCTTACCTATCTCTCACATTCTGATTCTGCCTCGCGATTGCCTGAAACCATCTGTGTTGTTCGCCAAGTACCTTCATGTTCCAAATGTTGACAGAGGATACGTCCCGCCCCGGGGCCGTTATAATGCATTCTCTCTCAAGGGACAACACAATGCACCATGGCCGTCTCAAACCCCCCAGCTCCAAACCTTAGTTCCATCCTGGCAATCTTCTTCTTCTTGGGAGCTATGAAAAGCCAGAATCGGGGCATCGTGTCTACATCCTATAGTTGGATTCGTTGCAATGGAAGAAAAGAGTTCCGAGTGGAGTCCGAGCTTTTGAGTTCGCCCATGGGGCCACCTGTGGCTCGGCAGCGACGTTTGGAACAAATCGCGCTGTCGTCGCGTTACGTAGCGCAGGTCCAACCGACTTGATGTTCGCCTGTGTGGAGCGGTGGGCACCGGCGGTCTTTTGGCAATTGACAAGACGAACCCGGAGAGGTAGATTCTGACATTCCGGTTCTGTAAGAGCGCTCGGTTCTGGGGCTGAGACGCGTGGTCCTTTTTGACGATGCAGTATGAAGTGGCGTTGGACTGAACCGGAACACACTGTGCTTCGCAACCATAAGGCGGTGAGTTCTGGGATTTTGATTGATTTCTAACGCAAAGGTGTTAAAATGTGTTTAGTGGCAGTGTGGAGGCGATGCCTTCCCATCAACGCCAGAGAGAAGGATATGACTTCTGCAAGGATCATTTTCAGAATGAGGTGGTGTGGTTGAACTTCTTCAGGGAAGGAAAGCGGTAACGAAAGAAAGGCGGGTGAGATATGCTTGAACATCTTCCGTGGATCATTGGAGGACTTGTTGTCGGACTTTTTGTAGGCTACGCCTTCGGCAAATACAGGGGGGCAAGCGAGGTTTCGGGAGGGTACGAACCTGAGGCTGCTTCCACCGAGGGCGGACCTGGTGAAGCAGGCGAGTCCGCCGACGCAGAGTCGGCTGAAACAGTCCACATCAGGCGTGGCAGCGGAAGCCACTATCACAAGCCGGGGTGCCGCCATTTGCGCGGTCGCGGTTACCGCATGACCAAAGCAGCGGCTCTCAAGAAAGGCTACAGGCGGTGTCCGAGCTGTAGACCCTGACACCGCGTCCTGACGCGGTGTCAAAAAACAACACAGTCCGAGGTTCAGCGACTATCAATGGCCGTGACGCATTGTCGCTGTTGAATAGTCCCCTTTTCAGTAAGTGCCGTACTTGAGACCACTTTCGATGAACTGGAGGTAATTCTCTTCCGTTTTCTTCGATAAGGGCACGTTGATCGGCGCCGCGGTAGGCATCAGCACAAATCCTCCGCCGTCCTTGGCCTCGTCCATCGCCTTTTTGACAAGCGCATCAATCCTGTTGCGATCGGAATGTTCCAGCTCCCGCAGCTCGATGTTCCCGAAAAGGCATAGCTTCTCGCCGTAAGCATTCTTCACATCGCACATCTCAATATCGCCATCGGGCGGTGGCTCAATCGGGTCCAAAGCTTCCGCGCCGGCTTCAACGATCTGGTCGAGAATGCTGGCTATCTTACCGTGGCAATGCACCCTGGCAAATCCGCCTGCCTCCTTGATCGTTCGACAGATCTTTTTCAGATAGCCGGTGACGTATTTCCGAAAATGTTGGGGCGAGAGATAAGGGGGCGTGGCGTATTCCGGACCGCATATTCGGAAAATGATGTCCCTGACATCGTAACGGAGGATTTTGCGGAGATACTCCATCTGCCGTTCATGAATCACATCCAGGAAATACCGGATCCGCTCTTCCTCCGTGATAGCGTAGGTCAGAAATTGCCCCATTTCGAAAAGCTCAGCCGCCTCGCAGACAGGGTCATCCACGCTGATCATCATCACACCTTTTTCCCCGAGACCTTTTCGCTCGGCGAGAAAATGCCTCATGTCCAACTCCGGCGGCTCGTACGGAATCGCAAGATACCGGTCAATGTCTTCGATGTCTTTGAGGAGGTGTTCGAGAGTCCAGCGGGTGTGGAGGTCGTCGTCTTCTCGATGCAGGGAAGTCAGGTCACCTTTTGGCGTGTGATAGGTCGTGCGGGTGAATGTGCTTTTCCCCTCCCGCCAGCTCTGGATCTCCATTCCCGGCAGGGGACTGCTCTTCCATTCAGGGTGTAGCATGTAGATGCAGTCGGTCTGCTCACGGATCACCTGCATCAATCGAGAATAGGACGGCTCGTTGTTCTCCCAGGCGTTCTTGTTCCAGCCGACCAGTTCATACGTGGAAATCGGCACGCGGTCGGTCGCCTCATGCCGAATGCACCTCACAAGCCTTTCTCCTGAAGAAAGCCGCGACATAGACCTTCCAAATCCTGCGAAATTCGGGAATCGCGTTGCTCAAAAGCCGCGGTTTGACCGCCTGACGCGCATCTATGGATTTGCCGCCAGGGTCTTGACTGAATGGAGACCTTTCGACCAGCGCCTTGCCGGCGAGGTCAACGCAACTGGCGCACGCGATAGAAACGATGTGTAACAGACTCGTCCGACGGCGCAACACCAGTCTCCGCTCCGTTGTCAATAATGCGGACGAACGGCCCATCCGCCACAATGGGTGGTCCAACAGCGTGCCACTCCATTTCACTCCGGGGGAGGTCGTTGGAGTAGTCCACCTGATAAGTTTCGCCCGGGATCGCCTCAAACCAGAACGTTAGCGCTTCGTCAAACTCCATGTAGCCCCACGGCCTCCTTATCCGAACAACGTCAAAAACCTCTCCATTCGGCCGGATCGCGGAGAAGGTGGCTTGCCAGGTGCCGTTTCCGAGAGGCACGATGTCAATCTTGATAAAGCTATGGGACGTGTTGTCAAAGGCTTTTGTGTAGAAGGTCTGGTTCAATTCATCCCACATCCACGAGCCGGGCTCGTCCCACCCTTCCGTCCTTGGGTAAAGAGGTGCTCCTCCTGCTCCCTCCACAAAGTAACGAATGCGGTAGTCCTCGACATACGTTTCGCAACGTTCATACACATGGTCGTGAGAAGTGAAGACCGCGTCCACACCGTATTCCCGAAACACGGGGTCCAGAAATCTCAATTTCATAGCAGCACCTTGCCCGTAGAAGCCCGTGCTATAAGGAGAGTGGTGAAAGCAAACGAACGTGAAGGTGCTTTTTTGCGCTTTGGCGGTTTTGAGCTGGTTGATCAACCACTCGTACTGAGGGCTGCCGGGGTGTATGTCCGGGGGGCCGGCAATCAAGCTGCTGTTCACATCGTAGTCCGGGTCTGAATCATTGTTGACATCCAAAATGATGAGGAAAGCCGGGCCGTAGCGGAACGAGTAGAACCTGTCGGTCCACTCAGGATGCTCAGATTCCAGGCCGTTCGCGGGAAGGACGAAATAATCCTGGTATTTCCGAATCGCCTCATCCTTATATCCCTCTGTGGACATGTATTCGTGGTTTCCTAACACAGGGTAGAAGGGCGCATTTCCGGCAACGCTATCTTCCCCCCTGGCGGGGGACACGTTTCTCCAAAAAATGCCCCAGCGAAAAAGCGAGTCACCATAGCGAACGATGTCTCCGAGGTGTATCACGAACGCGGGGTCAAACGCTCTGATCGCGTCCACCACGGCCTTGTGGTCCCGGTCATTCTCGCCGCTCTCTCGCGAATCTCCATAAGCAGCAAACGTGAACGCAACATCTTCCCCGCCCGTGGGCGGGGTTCTGAATCCCGCGGTAAAAAATGTTCCTTGGCCTTCTTTGGGAATTCTGACGCGATAGCAATAGGCCGTTCCCGGTTGCAGATCCGTGAGTGTGACCTCGTGCCGCTGTGCGTTTTCGACCTTCACAAAAGAGCTGGTTTGGCTGCCTTCAACCCAGTATTCGACGGTGCCGTCGCCGGGCACGTCGCTTTCCCAGCAGACGACAATAGAAGTCTCGGTGACGCTCTGAAGATAGGGGCCAATCGTGAAGGAGGGTTCGGCGCACAGGGCTTTGCACAGGAAGCCGAGGACGACAGCAAGCCCGACGAGCAGACGGCCGGTTTTGAGAGAGGGGCTTTTCAAGATTGGAGCGAAGCGGTATAGTGAGGCGGAGGGAGAGGCCTTCGCCCTCCTCGGACGGAGATCAGCGATAAGACGCGGTCTATTGGAAGAAGAAGTTCGGCCGGATAGACGTTTTTCGTGACACATCCTTTTCCTATATTGTTTCCACCGTACCCTTGAGCCTATTATAGTACAGGGGCGTGCATTCTGCCAGCCGTTTCTCTGTTATGAACGGCTGAGCAGCGAGAATTCGACCGGGCGGATCTCGCCTCAAAAACTCTCAACGTACGTCGAAAGGGAGATGTTTCCATGGGAAACTTTATGATTTGCCGTGTTCGCGGAGCAGGCGGGGTTAGGCTGGGTTCAGCGCTCTTGCTGGCCTTTCTCCACGTGTGCCCTGCCAGCGCTCTCGACGTGAAGGTAAGCCAGACCACTGACAAACTGATGCCATATCAGGTGTTCGAGTTGACCTTTCGGCATGAAGGGAAATACGAGAACCCGACGTGGGACGTGGCCATCGGAGTGCAGTTCACTTCGCCCAGCGGGAAGAAGTACATCGTGGGCGGATTCTTCTACGGCTCCTCGAAACCGCAAAAGCCGATCATCAGGAAACACAAGGACAGCCGAGGCAGGATTGTCGAAACGGCGATCTGGCCGTGCGAGCCAGCCGACCTCTGGAAGGCCAGGTACGCGCCGAGCGAATTGGGCGAGTGGAAGTATCGGTGCGTCTTCCGCAACAACAGAGGGCAGTCCGCCACAGGCGGCGGCACGTTTCGAGTCGTCAAAGGGCGCGTCCACCAGAAAGGCTGGGTTCGGGTCAATCCGAAGAACCCCTATCGCTTCATTTTCGAAGACGGAACCCCGTACTTTCCCATCGGTTTTCAGGACGGCATCTTCGATGGCAATCATGACGGCTCGGCGATGGACTCCTCCGCGATGGAGGGTCCGTTCCGCCCCGACCCTGAAGGCAGGCGACCCAAACCGCCTCCCGGCGCCATCTTCGCACGCGGACCATCCATGAACCCGCAAAACTGGGACGTCCATTTCGGGCGACACTCGCGTGCGGGCTTCAACATCTGGCGGTTCTCACCGAATAATTTTTCGATCAAGCTCTTCGCCAGGGACGACGACCCGAACGCCTCCACGCTCGACAACGTCCGCTGGGAACAGGCGATCATGATAGACGACATGCTCCTGATGACGCGCAAGTATGGAATACGCAACTTCTACGGCATCTTTGGATACACCAATGTGTTCAATTTCCATCCCGAGGACGAGCAGGGAATGGCAAAGGTGAAGCGGGCACTGAAGTACAGTGTAGACCGCTGGGGCGCCTACGTTGATTTCTGGGAGTTCCTCAATGAGCAGAAGGCGTCCGACGAGTGGTACAAAGTCATGATCCCCTACCTGAAGTCAACGGACCCCTACAACAAACCGATCACCACAAGCTGGGAACGACCTGACATTGACGGCATTGACATCAACGCCCCCCACTGGTATGGGAACGAAGACGAACTGGGCTCCGACCACGTCACCGCAGATCGGGCGAAGCGGAACAAAAGGTTCGGCAAGCCCGTGATCTACGGCGAGCAGGGCAATTACCGGGGTAGGGAAGATCGTTCGGCGGAAGGAATCGGCGGTGTCTGGGACCCCGGCTCAGCACGACGGATGCGGGTGCGCTGCTGGACTGCCTTCTTCAGCGAGATCGCATTCATCTTCTGGGAAACCTCCTACGCAAAGGACGGGCACGTGCGCAACATCTGGCTCGGCCCGCTTGAGCGGCAGTACATTCATGCGCTCCAGGACTTCGCTTATGCCCTCGACACAAGGATAAAGGTGATAGAGGTGCCGCTGTCAGGTCCGCACGCAGACGAGGTTCGTGCCTACGGCCTGCGTTCCATGGGGCGAGCTGCTGTTTATCTCCATCATCATCGTTGCCAGGAATGCGAAAAGGCACGGCGGGCGGGACCATCCTCCCGGCACAACTGGAATCACGACCGAGGCGAGGTGAGGGGACTGAAGGTGACCGTGGACGTGCCGAAAGCAGCGAGGGGTTACTGGTACAACCCCGCCGATGCCACCATCATCCGCGCTTTCAATGCCTCGGCAGGCAGGTGTACCTTCACCGCACCGCCGTTCAACATTGACCTCGCGCTGCTCATCACAGATGGACCTTCTCCCGACAGCGACGGCGACGGCAAGCCAAACGATGTTGACACGGACGACGACAACGACGGCGTCCCAGATTCGAGGGACGCCTTCCCTCTGGAGCGGGAGGAATGGGCAGACGTTGACGGCGACCTCATCGGAGACAATCTCGACGCCGACATCAACGCCGATGGCATCGCCGACGACGTGAACAAGAACGGGATACCGGACAACGAAGAGCTGGATTGGGACGGGGACGGCATGAAGAACGCGGACAGGATTCCCTGGGATGCCTTCCCGCGTGATCCGAAAGAGTGGCAGGATACAGACGGCGATGGAATCGGCGACAACGCCGACAAAGACGACGACGGCGATGGCTACTCCGACCAAGAAGAGGCCCTCGCCGGCACCGACCCCCTTAACCCCATCAGCTTCCCGTGACGGGTTAGCCGCATCAACGGCAGAGGACGCAGGGACCGGGGAGGAGATAGGCGTGGGACTAACCCGGTCAACCCGTGTGACGGGGAAGCAGGTTCAACCATCAGAAGACCGGACACACGGAGTGAGGTGTGTGTTTCTCATCTTCGATGTTGGGGTGCGGCTGTATTTCTGTGGCACAGGCTTGCTCTCACGGGGAAAGGAACCGCGCCTCTCTCTCCCCCGCCTTCGGCGGGGTTAGGATTCTCTTCCGGACCATGGCGGTTATCCTGCGCCTTCACCAAACCTGCGGAAATGGACGAAACGCCCATGAGGGCCCAACACCATAGCCCAGGGCAAGGCGCTGAGAATGCCCCACACAAGCGTCCATACGCGCTCCACGACCCCAATAACCGCAGCATGCCCCCCATACGCTCACGGGTAGTGTAATTAAAAGTGTGTAGATTTATGGATAAGGAAAAAGAGATGGGTGTATTCTCCCCTCAAAAACGAAACATCGACAAGGTCAAAGAAGGGAGGGTACACCCATGCTCAAGGAACTGGATTTCACAAAGCAGAGTCTATCGGATTTTTGGTTTGGTTTAAAGGGGATGTTTCTGGAGGATTTGACCGACCGAAGCCGGCAGTTGGTGAAGGAGCTTTTGGAGAGGACTCTGGAGTGGGAGGTGAGGGAGTACGTACAGGTCAATCGGTATCAGCGGAGTGAGAAAAGGAAGGAGTACCGCAATGGGTATCGGGCTCGGGATCTGATGACCACCTGGGGTTGGATCAAAGACATCCGGGTGCCTCGCAGTCGGGGTGGTGGGTTTCGGCCCAAGGTCTTAGAGAGATACAAGAGGGTTGACCGACGGGTGGACGAGGGAGTGTTGAAGATGTTCCTGATGGGGGTGTCCACCCGGAAGGTGGGAGATGTGCTGCAGTCTCTGTTCGACTACACGTTGTCGGCCAGCTACGTCTCCACGGTGGTCAAGAAGCTCGACGGAGAGGTCAAGAAGTTCTTCGATCGCCCCTTGGACGATGAGTTCGTGTACCTATTTCTTGACGGCATTGTGGTCAAGGTGAAGGACATCTCCGGGTCCGTGAAGAGGATCATCCTGGTGGCTTACGGGATAAGAGAGAACGGCTCCAGGCAGCTGATTGACTTTCGGGTGGGGAAACACGAGGGAAAAGGGTCCTGGACCTCCTTCCTTCACAACCTCAAGGTGAGAGGGCTGAGGGGAGCGAAGTTAGAACTGATCGTCAGCGATGGGTGTCCGGGGCTGTGGGCAGGCACAGAGGAGGTGTTTCCCTTCGTCGAACACCAGCTCTGCTGGGTCCACAAGCTTCGCAACGTGGCCAACAACTGTCGCAGGGAATACCTCAAAGACTGCATCGCTCACGCTCGGCAAATCTACCTTTCGCCCACAGTGAAGATCGCCATGAGGGTGTTCAGGGAGTGGGAGAGAACCTGGCGGGGCAAGGCCTCTCACGCGGTCAAGTGCCTGGTCAAGGACATAGATAAACTTCTGAGATTCCTGGAATGCCCCGTCCAGCATCACAGGATCATCCCCTGGCCGCGGGCAGGCGAACCACCAACGTCATTGAGCCCCGCCCAAGGCGGGGTTATGAGAGCTGCGAAGGAGGCTGAAGGTCATGGGCGCCTTCTCCGATACCGCAAGCTGTAAGCGCATCACCTACAGCCGCTTTGCTTATCACGACACCCGCTGGACGCGAACCTCTTATCAAATCAAAGAGATCGCCTTAACCCATAAACGGGCTGCTTAAAGATGATCGGAGAACACATCCACCAATTTTACACACTTTTCTTGACATTACCCGCGGCCACACCCGGGCTCCAAAGGTACTTGACAAACGAGGGAAGGATTATGGTATAATTTTTGCTAAGCTTGTTCACGTTGGCACAACGACAAAAAAGCAGAGGATCTCACCATGAATATGCCCAATTTGGCTATTGTTTGTGTAGCATTGGCCTGCTCCCTGCCCGCTTTCTCTGACCCCATCCCTTACACCGAGTACTTCAATGATGGTAGCAACCCAAACTGGGGCACAGATTACGGCCAATGGTCAGAGCTTTTCGACACCCACTATCTGGAGGACGGTGCGAAATACTGGCCCACAGAGGGCTACACCGGTGGCTACGATTACATTGACCAGTATTGGGAGGCCGGCAACTGGTATCTCATCTTCGCGGATAGCGACGCTTCAGGTGGCAACCTTGCCGGAAACGAGGACTTTACCATCGCTCCCAGCATGCAGGCATATCTGAAACGGGACTCTGCGCTTCAGATTCCCGCCACGACTTTCTTTTTTGCAAGTACAGGCGATAGCACCACAGACCCAACACAGGCGTCAGATCTGGCGCTGTACACTCAACGGTTCGCCGATTTTTTCTACGTTGACCCCGGCGATTCCTGGAACCTCTATACGGCCGATTTGACAGACTCCAACAAGTGGAGCAAACAGATGGGGTCGGGGGATCGGACCTGGTCCAATGCAATCACCGACGTGGATCTCGTCGGCGTCATGTTCGTCGTCACCGGCGCGGACCCAGGCGCCGAAACGATAATGGTGGATAATTTCACGGTCACACCGGAGCCCGGCTTGCTAATCATGATGGGGCCGCTCGCTGGTTTCCTGGGTTGGCGTGTCCGCCGCGGCAAGAAGAGGAATTCCGCGCGGGCCTGAACTCCTGAACCCTGAGATGGTACTTAGAACAAAAGGGGACGCTCGAAAGAATGTCCCCTTCTTCTTTCCCAGGCTGTGCTCCAAGGGGCCCCGTCGGCCGCACCGAGGCGCTGTGCCAACTGCCCTTCGTCTGTGTTGTTTGAGTTCTTGACCGTGGGAAGCGAGGGTGTCTTCTTCGCGCGTTGCGGCAGCCTTTGTGCGTCTCGCCATGGCGTCCTGTTCCCGTGCCTCGACATACGAGTTTTTTTTCTGCGCCGGACCTCCTCGCTTAGAGAATCCATGCCGGCATCTGTCGCGGAAAAGTGTTCCCTTCAACTTCCTTTCTCTCATGTCCGGCAAGCCACCCGCCATCACGGCGCTCAGGCCCTGAGCTGGGGAGTGCCCTCAGTTATCCAGTCGCCATCCCCTTGCCTATCGAACCCAGCCCTTCTTGTCATCAAATCTCGCCCCACGTCATTTTCCTCATGGTCCAGATGCGGCGGTCCCCAATCATACCCGGGGGAAGATTGTACACCGTGCCTGGCACCTGAAAGATGGATGGCACGTTCTTTCCCATATTGAAATAGTTGGAGAAAAACGTTCCCGCAACGCTTGTCTGCTTCTGGGAGACGATCTGGTTCTGCGCGTAAAATACCCCCATCACGTTAGTCTGTGCAGAGTTGAAGGTGATTGCGTCCACTGCCATCACCCCCAAGATGTCCGCCGTCGGATACGTGCTGAAGGATGTCGTGATGAGGTTACAGTTGATGCCTACACTTCCCGTTGAGGTAAGCGATGCCTTTCCCTGGTACTCGATGGTGCTGTCCAACATTATCCCATTCTCGTCATAGAGCTTGTTGAAGTTCACGTTCCCTTCCACCACGACTTTTCCCCGTATTGTCAGAAGCCCGTTTTCCATCTTGATCTGGCCCTTGTCGTTGGAGTAGTCGAAGTTAGAACTGGGATCAATATTCTGCAACTGGCTCAATTTATCGTTGTCAGACTCAGAAATCACAAGCGCGTTAGGCTTCAGGTAGTCCTCCAGATAGTTGTCGTAGCCTCCATATGGCCCGGTCAACAGGGGGAACTCTATGCCAAACTCGGGGCCCAGGTCATAGGGGTTATGCTTGCCATTGTCCGAATAGACATTTTTATCCCCCTGGTTGCCACCGTATGCGTCCGTGATGTAAACCCCTTCCACCCTCTCCTTCACGACATTCCCCGGAACATCCGGCTCCCCCACACCGGCAGTTCCACTCAGGGCGAGTTTTCCATGTTGAATTCTTACCTCCGTCTCCAGGGAATCCAGCATCTCTGCCCCGTAAGGTTTTTCAATTGAAGGCATCCTCAGCCCCAAATCTGACGGAATACCCGCATAAGTGTTTTTTATGTCCCCGGTCCCGCTGAGGTCCATGGCCATGTCGTTGCTGCCCAGTGAGCTGGCCAGAATATGGACCGATCCTCGGATGTCCACGTTCCCATTGATGACCATTCCGTGTTGCCCCGCTCCGGCGAAAATGGCATTGCCCCAGGGCGAGATTTCCCTCGCCCCCACCAAGGAGAGGATTCTTCGCTCGGCCTCCAGTATGAAACCGGAACCGTCTTTGTTCCTGCGATAGTACCTGCCAGTGGCTTTGACCCATACCCTGTCGGTCCAGCCCTGCAAATTGGATAGGTCAATCTGACAGGTTGCCTTATAATTTTTATTTGGCTCAAGATAGTAATCCGTCTCGGCCACCAGCGAGTAGAAATCGTTATCATAGTCGGGGTTTTCCAGGTCGAGATACCGAGGATAACCACGGGGCGTGAGGTCAATGCAGTCCGCCGCTGTGTAGATCGCACCGTCAGCCCAGGATGGTCTCGCTGGCTTCGGCGTGTAATAGAAATCATTCTTGAGAAGCTCCATCGCCTTTCCCAAACCCACCTCCGCCGCGTAGAAGGCCTTGGTGGAGTGCGATTGCAACCTGACCTGGACTACTTGCGTCTTCATCAGATGAAGGAACGCTGCCACACCTATTGCAGAGATAAGCGTAAACATCAGCGTGATCATCAACACAATCCCTCTCTGGTTCCTAATTCGTGCTTTCATACCTCTTTCACCTCCATAACCGTTTCCTCACGCATGTGGATAGCGCCTCTCTGGCGCCTCACTGCCTCTTGTCATCATCTTTTTCGGCGTGGTCCTTTGTTGACGTAGCGAGCAAGGAAGGGCTCCGCACGCACGGATGAGGGCAGAAGGGCTCGCCGCTCTGGCTAACCGTGGTGTTGTGAACACATCCTCCAACCGGAGTTCGCGGAATGTGGTGGACGAGCAACCGCGGTTACTGGAAGCAAGCCGAACCTCCTCTTTACTGCACGCGCTACTTTTTTCTAATTAGCCCTCAAGATTGGAGCTCGGATTGCAACTGGCTTTGCAGGATTGTATCCACGCGCTCGCTACTTCATTTTGATTCTGTAGAACTTGCTCACAGACGAGACATCGGGGTCGATCCAGATTGTGGACGGGCCCTGGCACTGAATTGTGGCCTCCTCCTCCCAGAGCGCCGTGGGCAGATCAGAGCACGACTCGACGCTGCAACTATCGCCCGGTCGGCTACTCCAGGTAAGCCGAGCCTCGCCGCCGCTCTCTCTCACAATCTCCACAATCCTGAAGGGAAAAGAGCCGTATTCATACGCGCCCATATCCACCGTTAGCGACGAACTGCCAAAAAAGACCCGGGGATTTCCATCCAGGTCAGCGGCCCTGGACATCCAGTCCTCGTTCTGGCCAGCGTCAACACACCGTGAACCTGCCGACAGACGGTAGTCATTGTCTTCGTAAGTGTCCGGGTCGCCGTCTGGCCCGTCCACGTCAATGAACCCTGGCCCGTCGGCAATGTTCCTTTCGCCGCCGCCGTTCCAGGCCTGGACGCAGGAGTCCATGGGGACGGCTGATTCGTACATCTGGGGGCCCTCAGGAGCCGTATTTCGCCAGATGATGCAATTCTGGATCGTTCCACTACAGAAGCCAAGCCCCCCGCCCCATCCGGCCGAGTTGCTTACGATAGTATTGTTCTGGATCGTTCCCCCACATTTGTATAGGCCCCCTCCCACCTGATCCGTAGCCTTGTTCGCCGAAATCAAGTTGTTGCGAATCTCGCCGTTGCAGAAAGCCAGCCCACCGCCCCATCGCGCCGAATTCCCTACGATGGTGTTGTTCTGGATCACCCCGTCGCATTCGCATAGTCCGCCCCCGACCTGGTCAGTAGCCTTGTTGGCTGAAATCAGGTTGTTGCGAATCTCGCCGCTGCAGAAAGCCAGCCCGCCACCCCATCGAGCTACGTTTCCGGTGATGGTATTGTTTTCGATTGTGCCACGGCAGTCGCACAGCCCGCCACCGACACGTTCGCTGGCCTTATTTTCCGAGATCACGCACTCCTGGATCGTACCATCGCAAAAAGCCAGCCCGCCGCCGAACTGAGCGGAGTTGCCGGTAATGACGCAATTCCGAATTATACCGCTGCACCCGTACAGCCCGCCGCCAATCTCCTCCGCGGTGTTCCCGATGATAACACAATTGATGATTGTCGGACTTCCGTACCAGCAAAAGATACCACCTCCGTAGTCGGCCTTGCCATTGCGGATCGTGAACCCGTCCAGCGTTGTCAGTTCAGTCACACCACTGCCCAAAAGGAACCCGCGCCCGCCGCCCTGGCAGTCAATGATGCAATTGGCCGGGCCGCTGGCGCTGCGGACCACGATCAGCCTGTCGCCAAAATCGATGTCTCTGTTTCCTGCGCCGGTATAAATCCCATCCGCTACAATCACTGTGTCGTAGGGGGCCGTCGCGCTGATTCCGGCCTGGATGGTCTTTCTCGGTCCCACGGTCCCTCCACGCCAGATGGGAGACTTGCCGTCCCATGTGTCGTTGCCTGTGGCGCTGTTGACATAGAAGGTTGTGGGGTACGCCTGTGCCTTTGCAAAAACCAGTATCGCTGAGGCGGCGGTAAGGCAGAGCACAAGCCAGGGCTGTAAGAACCATTTTTTCAGCGACCCCTTACATCCCGATATGTATCTTTTTGCGGCCCAGAAATCTGACAGCATTTCTCATTTCCTCATGCTTCATCACGTTCGCTGGACCCCCCCGCAAGCTCGCCGCTTCTCGAAACCTCTGGCGAGTTCTTATTTCTTTAATCGGCCGTGGCCCCGGCCTCTTGGAACATGTGCTGAGGGGGCTACGGAAGGGGTGCTATCCGCGTCACCGTTGTAGATGAAGTAGGTTGCCCAATCGTTGCCGGGAAAGTCGTATCCGTCACGCCAGGCACTTTCTCTCTGGATATAGTCACCGTCGTCGTTGATCAGGTGCACATCGGCATGGGCCGCGATGTAGAGTACCGTGTCCTCGTCCCAGTCGAGCGAATCGAGAGGGATCTCATAGGTGTACTCCGTTACGGCCGGGTCGTGCACCGTCTGGTAGTCGAAACGACCGGGGCGCGGGTTGCCGTTTTTCTGAGGAATGTCCTCGAGCGAGGTGGCAACATGCAGGTGCGTCCTATCCATGTACCAGTCGTCGGTGGTCGTGAATCTGACGTACAGGCACCCGTCCTCGTACCATACGGTCACGTCCCCAACCACGATATACTGACCGGCTATCAGGTTGCCCGTGCACGGTTCGCCATCGTCAAAGCGGATGCCTATACCCATTTCGACAAAGTCCGTCCCGTAAATGGCCACGTCGTATTCCACACTGTTTCCGGGCACGTAGGTCTTCTCCATGAGATCTGCCCAATCCTCTGACGGCTTGACATAGGTCTTGCCAAGGCTCATCAGGAACTCATCCGCAGAGAGAGCCAGAGTACCGGCAAGGGACTCGCTCACACGAGGATCGTGAACCAGCACGCGCATGTGGTCAGCTTGACCGAACTGATCGCCGATCCCCGCTTCAAGTCCAAATCCAATCTCCCTGATGTCGTCCAGGTTTTCGACCGAAGACAGGTCCAGGGAAACTTCTACACTCATCCCTGGCACAAGCGTCCACCACATGGAGCCGTAATAGGTCTCCTCAGGCCCTGTCTTAAGGTACAAGTTAACCCCGAACGTGTCATCGGGGCTCGTATTCGTGAAGCTGAGAACATACTCAGACAACAGAAGCTCTGCTGAAGAACCGTCAGCATTCGATAAAAGAGCAGGAGCTATCAACAAAACTGCCATGGCAAACGTTAGAATCCGCATCGTACCTCTCCTTATTTCTTGTTGTTTCTTGTGCCCCCCCCACATGCGTACGCATATCCGCAAATGGCATCTCTGCCTGCGGGCGCGATGACTACCTTCTTTGTTGCTGCCTGTGCGTCCGTTTCGCAGAAACGAAGCGAAGGTGGTAACCCACCACAAGCACCAGTAGCATCGCTAATTCTGCGATAAACAGCCCCCCCAGCTTTATCGTACTGCCTCCTTCTCCGTGTGATGTCAGGAGAAACGCAGCCAGCAATGTAATCGCCAGGCACCCACCGACCCTCATGAGCGCCACACCGAGACCTGCTTTGTTCATCACGCAACCTCCTTCTTTGACAGACATCGTTTTCGTCTCATCCTTTTGCCTACCCGTGAAGCCGGTTCACTCAACCTTCCGACCTGGGTTGCGGGCTTCAACTGTCTTGCACAGCGTCTCCCGCCTTCCCGGGGACAGGCTCGCTATCCGCCGGCACACACCTGCTTATTTCTTCCACAGAAGTTTGACCTCGCAGCACTTTTTCTACGGCGGCCTCCCAGAGCGTTTTCATCCCTTCCAGCCCGGCGTGTTCCTTCAATTCCGATGTTGTTACATCCGGCCTGAGGATGCGCCGCAGCTCCTTTGTCATGATTAGTATCTCGAAAACCGCGGTTCTTCCTTTATACCCCGCGTGGTAACACTCGCGGCATCCCACGGGCTTAAATGCAGTCACGGTATTGTCAGCATCTCCCAGCCTCACCCTGACCTCAGGTGACGGCTTGTAGGGTTCCTTGCAATTTACACAAAGAACTCGCACCAACCTCTGAGCGACTATGGTTTCCACAACATCCCGGACATAAAATGGCTCGACCCCGAGGTCTAAAAGCCTCATGAGGGCTTGGGCCGACCCCGTCGTATGAAGGGTACTCAATAGCAGGTGCCCGGTTAGAGACGCCTGCACCGCGATCATGGCGCTCTCCCTGTCTCTGATTTCACCCACCAGCACAATATCCGGGTCGTTCCTCAGAATTGACCGGAGCCCAGTTGCAAATGTCAAACCGGCAACCGGATTGGTGCAGACCTGATTAATTACGCTCAGCCTGTACTCTACAGGGTCCTCCAGAGTGATGATCTTTTTCTCGAGTGAATTCAAGTGGTTGAGCATCGCATAAAGAGTCGTGGTCTTGCCGCTCCCGGTAGGCCCTGTAACGAGCACAAGACCGGACGGCTTAGATAGGGCTCTGATAATTAGCTCCCGTTGATCCTCCGCAAAACCTGAGTCCTCCAGCCGGATGCCCGATTTGGATTGGTCCAACAGTCTGACCACGCAGGACTCGCCGTAGATGGTTGGCAATGTCGCGATCCTCAAGTCAACATCCTTTTCTTTGTATCGGACAAAAAACCTTCCGTCCTGGGGAACTCTTTTCTCGGCAATATCCAGCGAAGAAAGGATCTTGATCCTTGATACCAACCGAGCAACCATCAGTCGGGGCAACACATTCACTTCGTGCAGCACCCCGTCCAGCCGGTAGCGCACTCTACCGAGATCTTTCTCCGGCTCAACATGGATGTCGCTAGCGCCCTCCTCAACAGCCCGAGCCAGGGTGGTGTTGAACAATCTGATAATAGGGGCATCTTCAGCCTCATCGGCTTCCGATTCTTCTTCGTTTTGTCCTTGATGACTCATGTATTTGATGTTCGAATCCCGCCGGGCCTCCTGGACTCTGAGATGCTTTCCATTGTGACCGAAGAAATAGTCGATCGCCTGGAGAATCTCGTCCTCATGGCAAACGACCGGCTTGACTGCTAATCCGGACCCAAGCTTCACATTATCAATGGCTACCACGTCCCGTGGATCACACATTGCAACTATGAGAACTTCATCGGCGACCATGACGGGAATGATCCTATACCGCTGTGCGATTTCAGCGGACACCATCCTAACCGCCTGCGGGTCAATGAGGTGCAACGACAGGCTCATCCTGGGGAACTCCAAATCCGTAACATTCTGTCCGGCACACGTCTCGTTCGAGGCACAGCCCAGTTTCTTGAGCGTGTCGGTCGGATCGTTGCAGGAACCCGGGCCGTTCCCCCTGTCCGACTCCGGCGGAACGGCGGCCACTATCTTAGGAACATCGGTCTGTTTCCTTGTCCGGCCCAGCCGGGTTTCCTTGTCCGGCTGGCGGGGAACCGCCGGCGCAATCTTGGGAACATCTATGCATTGCTCGCTCATCACGCATCTCTTCCCGTTTTTGGTCGAGCACAGCCTCTCAGCCTCCACACCGGTGACGGGGAAGGCTCACGGGGGCCTTCGATCACCCCGAATGCTCGGCAGACCACGGTTGGCTCAACCCCGATCATCTCCAGTTTCAGCTCCGCTCCATACACATCGTACGACCTATGACCGCTATCGTGGCACAGACCTCTGCAAAGTCTACAGTAGCAGCAAGTGTCGCCGGCAGAGTCCTGATGTCTGCACTGACCGATTGGACACTTCATTTAGCACTTCGCCTCCGTTTGGTCATTCCTTTTGCGGCAGTCGCCATCCTATCCTGAGCCGTGGCCGACCGTCGGCGTGGCACAGGCACGGCGTACAATGATCGCTCGCTGGACAGTTTGAGCACCACTTTTTGATGACACCCACATAAACTCCGTAGCTTCGTCCCCAGCAAGTATGCGTTGATATCCATGAACACTTCTTTCGGATCGATCTACGGAGGGCAGCGCTTCTCGCAAGTGCCGTGCCAGGGCGGCGCTGGCTGCGCATGTCCTTGGTGCGCAGGAAGATGCCATCGGAGAACCGGCCGCGGTGGCGCGCAGAACCGTTGCTTTTTGTAAACATCTGTTCATGGACTGAAACGCACCGCTTGCGATTTAAGGCGCATGGATAGCAAGCGCTCCGTAAACGTGTTTGGGGCGGCAATGGCGCAGGCATCTCATGCGTACACTCTTCCGCACGTATTATCTGCAATATTATTACTGCCAACCTTGGAGCCGGTTCGTGCAACGGGGGCGGGATCTATTGCTCTGGGGGGAGCACCCGAGATATCGGGCAATTTGGTGAGCGACAACTGGGCAGGGGGAAACGGCGGGATATACGGCGGTGGTGGGGTATGCTCCAGCGACTCAGATGCCATCATCTGCAACAATACGATTGTCCACAATGAAACCTTGGGTTTTGGCGGGGGTGTTTACGGTGGCACCTCGAAACTTTCGCCGAAGATCATTTGGCTGTAAATGCCACCGTAGATCTCGTGGTTGACTCCCCCTCAATACAGGCGCCGGTCGTGTAGGGACTTTTTTAGGGTGACTACCCGGTCCGCATGGACAACGATTTTCGGTTCCTCGGCCATCAAGACATTTTAACGTAGCCACGTAGCGAGAACAGATCATGGCGGCCCTGGAATACATAGGGGGGGTATAGAACGCAGAGACGCAAAGGCGCAAAGGAGAAGTTTTTGGGGATCGCAGGGCAGGGTCACTTCCCGAAGCGTCTTGAGCTTGGGTGACCAGAATTCATCTCGGATTTTGACCTGGTCGGTCGGAACCGGCGTCAACTTGTGCGGCTTCACATCTGCGACAAAGGCCTCGTTACACACCAGGCAAACGACTGATGACAGAAGAATCGCTCGGCACATCATAGGGTCAGCTCCGACGCTGCATGAGTTGTGTGTCGAAGGGGCGATCCTGAGTCTTGTGAATTGCTGCATTCCATATAACCAGTCCGGGAAGCTAATGCCAGAGCGGAACGGCTTTCTGCGCAGGCCTCCGCAAGTTGGTCCAATGTGTCGGCGATCCAAAGCGAATGATGTCGCTGAAAAATCGTCTTTCCTATATAAGCTTCATCTGGTCTGAAACGAATGTGGTTCCAGAGGGCGACGTCCACGGAGTACACGAGACGGTCCAGTCCCGCCTAAGTGCTCCGATTCGTAAGTTCGATGACGTATTCGATTATGGCTGAAGCCCTTGGTCGAGAAGCCCGGCTAAAGCTGGCTGTCAGGCACAACCATGTTCCCCTTGACCACCGACTGAAGCCCCGCTGAAGGCGGGGCTAAAGCCCGACAGCCATGGGACCTTTTCGCGATTGCCGGCCGCCTCCCAACTTTTGCTCCAGTACGCGAGTAGGGTGCGAGCTTTTATTGGAAAAAGGCCGCCATAATTCGTCATCGTATTTCCGAACACGTGTACTAAGGCGGGATTCGAGCTGTAACCTTCCTTTACTGTCGAGATCGCTGCAAGTGAGTATTAGAGCTGGTCATGAACATCCTCCGCGGCAAACCGGCTGCCAGGAATTGTCTGGTCACCGGGCTGATGAGCTTTTCGAAAGCCCTTTGTGGAACAGGCTCAAAGACAAAGAAAAGAGCGAAAAAGCCGCGCCACTCTGTACTTGTTTCCGCTCTGATCGAAGCCGGTGGCACCTATCTATTGGACAGGAGCGAGAAAGAAACGGGGAAAACACCAGGTAGATTTGCTACGATGCGAACGCATTGGAATAACGAAAGGTGCGAAACCGCGCCTTCGGCGCGGTAAAGTCAATTGAGATTCTCTCATTCGGTTGCCGCTTTGACACCAACCGGAAACAGGGCAGAGACAATGGGGCACACGATTGGATTTTGGAAGATCCGGTTCATACTGACACAATTCTTCACAAAGGAGGTAGTGCATGTGTAGGCGTTTGATGGGGAAGGTTGGCAGCATAGGTCTCACTATAGTGCTATCCCTCGTGGCGGCGACAACATTTGCCACGGAGGAATGGGGTGAGCGCTATAGTCGGCTGATCCTGTCGGAAGAAAGCCTTGCCGGATATTGGCGGATGGAAGGTGACTTGACTGATACGAAGTCCGAGACTTCTGGAGTCACTCCCGCTGAAAGCGGGACACGGTTCGCGGATGGAGCAGGTGGCGGCAAAGCGCTGGCATTAGGAAAAGGCCAGTTCGTAGTTGTGAAGAGGACGCCACAGTTGGACCTGTCGGAGACAACTGTGGAGCTTTTGTTTAAGCTCACGGCGAAGCCGAGCGACAACGCGTGCCTGATCGCCAAGCGATCTGAGAAGGAGACCCGGTTCAGCATTCACGTGAGCAGGGGTCTGACACAGTTATTGATCTGGAACGGCCGTGCTGTCATTCCTGCCGATTTGCCAGTTACGCCGCTCGAAGTTGGCCGATGGTATTATCTCGCTGTTACTGCTGACAAGAACGGACTGGGCGTTTATCTGGATGGAGTGTTATGCCCCCGGATAAGCGGTCGTGCTTTCAATTTTTCGGCCAGGAATTTGCCACTGCTGATCGGAGCCGCAACGCCCGGCGGCTACGAGCAGTGTGTATGTCATATTGATGAGGTGGCGATTTACTCTCGTGTGCTGACGGAAGATGGAATTGACCGGCACCTGGACGCCATTGGATGGGCTGGGAAGAAGAAAGCGCTGCTTCGCAAGAAGGAGGAAATGCTCAAGCGGAAACTGGCTCGCGAGAGGAAGAGAAGTCGCCGCAAGAAGGAAGAGCTGGCCAAGCGCATGGGTATTCGCCGGCTGCTGGCCCGGGGTGAGACGCGTGTGTATCGCGGTGACCATCTGACGGCGATCAGCTTTCCACTGGGGGGCATCGGGGCCGGCTGTATCCAGATCAACGGCAAGGCGGAGCGGGCAATCTGGCAGATTTTCAACAATTTTAAGGGGGCATTTGTGCCGCACAGCTTTTTCGCTGTGAGGGTGAAGGCCGCGGGCAGTGAGCCTATCGTGCGAGCATTGCAGACCAGCCGTGTCGGACCGTTTGAAGGAATGAAGAGGCTGAGCTTTCGTGGGGAATACCCCTTCGCCTGGTACGATTTTGGGGATGCGAGCCTCCCGGTTGTAGTGAGTACGGAAGCGTTCACGCCGTTCATTCCGCTCGACACCAGGGACTCGGCCATTCCGTGCGCGATTTTCAACTTCACGGCGAGGAACACGTCCGACAAGGGCGTGGAAGTCAGTTTTTTGGCGACCCAGCAGAACGCTGTGGGTTTCACTGACGATGCAAAAATTGATGGCCGGCGATTCGGCGGTTATGGGGGGAACAGCAACCGGGTGCTGAAGAAGAGGCGCGCAACCATTCTTCACATGACGAGCAACAGGGAAAAGGATTCGCCGGTTTACGGTGACATGGCTCTGGCGGCGTTTGAGGACAAGGTCACTGCCACGGCCTCCTGGGACAGCCTGGAGGCGCTCTTGAAGGATATGTCGGAAGATGGTGTGCTGAGCGGCGGAGAAAGCGCCGGTCCATCACCCGCCGGGCAGACACTGGACGGGGCACTTGCCGTACCGTTCATCCTCAAGCCGGGTCAGAGCCGCAGCGTCACATTTGTGCTGACCTGGTATTTCCCGAACGGCAGGCATGGCCGCGGAAAGTGGGGCGGAGAGGGAAATATGTACGCAAATTGGTGGGATAGCGCCTTGAATGTGACGCGCGACATTCGCGAGCGGTTGGATGAGCTGTCTGATCTTACCAGGCTGTACCATGACACGTTTTACGCATCGAACCTGCCGCACTGGCTTCTCGATCGCATCGGTTCGCAGGTAGCCGTGCTGCGAAGCAAAACTTGTTTTTGGACCAAAGACGGTTACTTCGGCGGCTGGGAAGGCTGCTGCCCCGGGTCGGGTTGCTGCCATGGCAACTGCGCGCATGTCTGGCATTATGCCCAGGCGCACGCACGGTTATTTCCTTCGATAGCGAGACGAATGCGGGAGGAGGCGCTCGGACATCAAACGGAGGATGGGAAGGTCCCGTTCCGTCAACCCGGAGGAGGTGCAGCCACCGACGGCCAGTGTGGCGAGATTCTGGAGGCTTACCGCGAACACCTGTGCAGCGCAGATGGTCATTGGCTTGATAACCACTGGCCGCGTATCAGGAAGGCGATGGAGTACGTCATTGCGACCTGGGACCAGGATGAAGACGGTGTGCTGGCGGGCGCGCAGCATAACACGCTGGACTGCGAAGTAGGCGGAAGCACCTCGTGGCTGGGCTCGCTCTACCTATCAGCGCTGGGGGCATCTGAGAAGATGGCTGAGCTGCAAGGCAACAGCGCTGCGGCAAAGCGTTATCGCGGGATCCGCAATTCCGGTGCAACGAAGCAGAATGAAACGCTGTGGAACGGCGAGTACTACATCCAGATCCCCGACGCACACCGGTACAAGGATTACAACGATGGCTGTCATATTGACCAGGTGCTGGGTGAGTGGTGGGCGAACCAGATCGGATTGCATCCGCATTATCCAGTGGATCGGGTTCGCTCGGCAATGCAGTCGCTGCTGAGGTACAACTTCCAGACTAACTTCCGTGGCATACCGCAGGAGCCTCGAAAGTTTGTCAGCGACGAGGATGCGGGCATGCAGATGATCACCTGGCCCAAGGGCCCCCGCCCCCATAACCACACGACATACGCCGACGAAGCCATGACGGGCTTCGAGTATGCCGCAGCAGCGACTATGATCCAATACGGCATGCTCAAGGAGGGGCTTGTGATGACGAAAGCCATTTCCGACCGCTACGATGGCCGACTTCGCACCGGACTGACCGCGACAGACTATTCTTCTTGGGGCTATAGCGGTAATCCCTTCGGCGATGATGAGTGCGGTAAGTTCTATGCGCGAGGGATGAGTGTATGGTCTATCCTGCTGGCGAGCCAGGGTTTCATCTACGATGGACCTGCCGGCGTGATCGGTTTCAAGCCTGTATGGCGTCCGTCAGATCATGCCACGTTCTTCACTGCGGCGGAGGGATGGGGCAGGTTCGTGCAAAAACGCCAGAGAAATCGGCAAACTGACCGGATTGAACTGGCGTGTGGAAAACTGCGGTGCAGGACTCTCCTTTTTGAGCTACCGGAGGCCTCAAACGTGAAAGACATCACCGTCGCGGTCGCAGGAAAAAAAGTGGAGGCGCGAGCGAAGCAAAAGGACCAAGGGGTCACGATCACGCTGGCCCAGGAAGCGACGACAAACTCCGGTGAGGCGATCGAGGTCGTGATGGTCTATTGACCGAAAGGACTGGAGTGAGTGCAACTTCTGAAGAACATGCTCTCGGCCAGCATAAGGGATGCTCCGTGATAACCGAAAGGAGGATTGGCAGGGTGATTGTGGACGGTGCGGGCTTGCGACCTGGCCGCCTCCTGCCGGATGCTTTATGCGGAGCGCATGACCAAAGAGGAAAGCTTCCCCTGTTCTCTCGCCAAGACGCAAAGACGCCAAGCATCTTCTCTATCAGATCTTCACCCATCCTTTGCGCCTTTGCGAGAGGTCTCCTCTCTCCCCTTTCCCTCGCCAAGACGCAAAGACGCCAAATTAAGTGGTGCGTGCGGCACGCCCTTTGGTAATATAGGGTCTCAGTAAAAGACGTTTCGGTGGACTTTGCCCTGAGTCGTCTGTAATGCTGAGCAAAGCGTCGGCCTACCGCGCGTGAGGCGCGGCTGACGCAGAGATTGGAAACCTGGGATGAGAAAGGAGGATGATATGAACCGCAGTCTGCTGATTGTGCCAGCATTGTTCCTGCTGACGGCTTGTTCCTGGACAGGGGTTGAAGCAGCGGAAGCCGCTGAGGACAATGGCTGGATTCCCCTGTTCAACGGCAAGAACCTTGATGGTTGGAAGATCAATGAGAACAAGGAAACGTTCAGCGTTAAGGATGGTGAGATCGTCGTCCGTGGAAACCGCAGCCACCTGTTCTACGTCGGGCCGGTCGCCAACGCGAACTTCCAGAACTTCGAGTTCAAGGCCGATGTGATGACGAAGCTGAACGCGAACTCGGGCATCTACTTACATACGAAGTTCCAGGAAAGTGGCTGGCCCGGGATAGGGTATGAGTCCCAGGTCAATCAGACCCACGGCGACCCGAAGAAGAGCGGCGGCCTCTACAACGTGGTGAACGTCTTCAAAACGCCCGTCAAGGATGACGAGTGGTATACGCACTATATCAAGGTCGAAGGCAAGCACGTCATCGTCAAGCTCAACGACAATGTCGTCGTTGACTACACCGAGCCGGAACCTCTCGATAGGCGGGGTCCGAGACTCTCAAGCGGCACCTTCGCCCTCCAGGGCCACGATCCGGGTAGCGAGGTCCACTACAGGAACATCATGGTGAAACTTCTGCCGGACAATGACGGCTGGGCTTGGCTGTTCAACGGCGTGAATCTCGACGGCTGGGAGCTAATCAACGGTTCAGCGAAATACGAGGTCAAAGACGGCATAATCGTCGGCACCACCGCTGAGGGAAGCCCCAATTCCTTCCTCTGCACGAAAAAACACTACACGGATTTTGACCTGGAATTCGAGGTCAACGTTGATCCCCGCCTCAACTCCGGCGTCCAGTTCCGCAGCAACAGCCTCAAGGAGTACCGGAACGGCCGCGTCCATGGTTACCAGGTCGAGATCGCCACAAGCAATCCGGGCCGCATTTACGACGAGGCGCGCCGTGGCAGGTGGCTGGATGAGGACACCGACCCAGCAAAGGCGAACAAGGCGTTTAAGGTGGGTGAGTGGAACAAGTACCGCGTCCTGTGCGCCGGTGACTCCATCAAGACCTGGGTAAACGGCGTTCCCATCGCGGATTTGAGCGATTCCATGACCAGCAAAGGCTTTATTGGTCTCCAGGTCCATAGCTTCCGAGGCGACTCACCGGCCCAGGTCCGCTGGCGCAACATCCGCATCAGGGAGTTGAGCGCAGACAAATAGCCTGCCCTTATTGGATAGCAGGATCTTCGACGGTCTCCACGTCCTGATCACAGGGCAGGTTTGGGCTGGACGAATCGTCTCCGAGGTCACCTTCACCCCGTGAGGGTACGGCTGGCCAAGCATTATTTGTCGCCCGCTGCCCAGATCTTCTTGATCGTCTCTTCCTGATTGAATGCGTCCGGCACGACCTCACTGGACGTATTGGCCCAGTACCAGCTTTTGCCGTCCACGGGCACGGCAAGAGTCCGACTGCCCGGCATCTGGAAGTAGCCGTTCGGGTCGTGCTTCCGGACCCAGTCCCAGGCGTAGCGAAGCCACTGGTTGCGGTACTCTTCATTCTGATGCGCGAACCAGCAGATTTCGTCATAGCCCCAGATCCAGTGCCGACCGATGTTCTGACCTTCCCGCCTGCTGCGTCCGAAATTGTCCAGCTCAACGATGTAGGGCAAGTGCTCGCACTTCCAGCCGCTGGGAGTGACGCCGCCCCTGCTCCGGCCGAAGATGCTGTCCAGGTACCCCATTTTCAGGATGCCTTCGTGAGGCCTGTCCGGCACCTCCTCGATCCGCAGCGGGAAAGAGTGGAAGTCGAACATCAGCCTACCGTCATGAACGATCCCACCGCTGGGGACGTGGGCATCACAGAGCACCAGGTGGCGACGGGCATGCTTCGCGGCATGACGACGCACACGCCTCAGCATGTCGCGCCAGTGCACGTGGCCCGGATCCCGGTCGTCCATAATCTCCACCTGGCCGAAATGGATGGCCTCGATCCCGACGTCAATGTAGCGCGCCGCGAGGTACACGAACCACATCCGCGTTTCCAGTTGGCTCATATCGGGCACCGACGCCCCCCGAGACCACTGATTCCGCCGGTGACCGTCTGGATACACCATCGCTCCATAGCGGAAGTTACGCTGCTCGGGTTTTAGCCCAAATTCCGTAAACAGCGACTTCGGAATGGGGATCTGATTGACTTGCTCAGTGACGATCTCGAAGATCGCTGCCTGGAGGATCATATCTGGATCAGCCCGGTGTATCCTTTCTGCAATAGGCCGCCCTCTGGCGAGCAGCGACTCAAGGCGACCCTCGCCGCCCCACATGTAAACGGCACGGCCGGCGAATTTCGCGCCGACGTTCTTCAGCATGCGTATGTTGTCCTCGACATTCCCCTTCCCGTGCAGCAGCGTGCTCATCGTGATCGCCCGTGACAGGTAGTTCTCCAGCACCTCGCGTGAGATATTCCGATCGAACCGATAGTTGCGTTCCACGGCAAAGAGGCTCGCTGCATACGTCATTATCACGATCCCGAAAAGCAGAACTCTCATACATCCCTCTCTTTCACTCACAAGCATCTGGCATGGTACTGTTGTACCCCGGCCCCATGGAAATGTTTTCTTCTTCGTCGCCCGGTCTCCTCGGATGCCTCCACAAGAAATCTGTGAACGTGTCGAACCATCTCCCAATGGAATGAAAATTCACATAGACATTGTCCACCTTCCAAGCATTTTACACTATACTCGTCAAAGCGTGATTGCAATTGCGACCTGATGAAACCAGACGACCGAAATCAGAAAGAAGAAATACGAGGAAAGAGACATGAGCACATCTCATTGCACGCGTCGCAATTTTCTGAAAACCGTGGGGCTCGGCGCAGCGTCGCTGGCCCTGCCAAGAGGCGTGAGTGCCGCTCGGCAAGCTGCGCTCAATACGGCCAAGAACAAACCGAATATCATTTTCATCCTGGCGGACGATCTGGGTTATGCAGACCTGGGGTGTTACGGCCAGAGGCACATCAAAACGCCCAACATTGACCGTCTTGCAGCGGAAGGCACCCGCTTCAGCAACTGCTATGCCGGTTCGACCGTCTGCGCACCATCGCGGAGCGTCCTGATAACCGGCCAGCACACTGGCCATACTCGCGTCCGCGCCAATTTCGGCAACATAGGTGGTGTCGGGCCACAGAAGCGTGTTCCACTAAAAGCTGAAGACATCACCGTCGCCGAAGTTCTCAAGCAAGCCGCGTACGCGACAGGGATCACCGGCAAGTGGGGGCTTGGTGAGCCGGACACGAGCGGAGTCCCCAACCGGCAGGGCTTCGACGAGTGGTTCGGTTACCTCAACCAGCGAAATGCCCACAGCTACTATCCGCCATACCTCTGGCACAACGAGGAGAAACTGATCCTTGAGGGCAACCAGGACGGCAAACGGCAACAGTACTCGCACGATATGTGCACCGATTTCGCGATGGATTTCATCCGCCGCCAGAAGGACAAACTGTTTTTCCTCTACCTGGCGTGGTGCATCCCCCACGCTCGCTATGAGATTCCGAGCATAGAACCGTACGGTGACCGGGAGGAATGGTCGAAGGAGGAAAAGACGTTCGCCGCCATGGTGACCCATATGGATCGCGATGTGGGGCGAATCATGGCCTTGTTGAAAGAGCTGAACCTCGACGAAAAGACGATCGTGTTCTTCTGTTCTGACAACGGCGCCGCGAAACGCTGGGATGGGCGTTTCGATAGCTGCGGTCCTCTCCGGGGGCAGAAAGGGACGCTATACGAGGGCGGACTCCGTACGCCGATGATTGTCCGCTGGCCGGGGAAGGTGCGCGCCAGCGCGATGAGTGACGCTGTTTGGTACTTTGCCGATTTCCTGCCAAGTGCAGCCGAATTGGCTGGTGTCAAGTCCCCCTCAGACATAGATGGCATCAGTGTCCTCCCAACGCTACTCGGCAAAAGGCAAAACCTGAGTGATCGGTCTCTCTACTGGGAGTTTCCGAGACGCGGCTTGCCCCAAGCTGTCAGGTGGCGAAACTGGAAGGCGGTCCGCCTTGCGAGGAGTCAAATGTTGGAACTCTACGACCTGGCCAAAGACGTCTCCGAAAGCCAGAACGTCTCCTCCCAGCACCCGGAGGTGGTCGCCAAAATCGAAGACTATCTTAAAACCGCCCGCACTGAATCGCCCAACTGGCCGACCTGAGTGGAGCGACAATGTAAAGGGGCATAGCGACTGACAGAAAGGCAAATGTGGGTCCACAGGAAGCTTCGAGCCGACGATTCGCGAGCTTTTCGGCTTGACCCGTAACGTGAGCAACGTAAACTGGTGGGAGGCACGTTGTCTGGGTTGAGGTCAGCCGTCAGAACGCAATGTTGAGCGCGCGGGCCGACATTTCCGACTCCGTGACGCGCGTGTGGAAAGGTTGTGTTCCCGATGACAGAACATGAGCATAACGGCCAGCTTCCTCCGATCAGCGGACCGGGGGCAAACGAAAGTCCCGGGCGGTCTGATGCAATACCCCAAGTCGAAGGTTACCAGATCACCGATCCGCTCGGCCACGGTGGGATGGGGACGGTCTGGAGTGCGGTGCAGTTGAGCACTCGTCGTCAGGTCGCGCTAAAGCTTCTCGGAAAAGGAGCGTTTGCTTCAGGAAAGGCCCAGGCACGCTTCGAGCGAGAGGTGGAGCTGACTGCTCGTCTCCAACATCCCAACATCGCCCAGATTTTCGACAGCGGCCTGCACGAGGGCGTGCCGTACTACGCCATGGAACTGATCGGTGGCGTTCCGTTGGACAGGTACGTCGAAGGGCAAGGCCTGACCCAGCGGCAAATCTTAGAGCTGATGCGGACGATCTGCCAGGCAGTTGAACACGCCCACCAGAGCGGAGTAATCCATCGCGACCTCAAGCCGTCGAATATCCTCGTGACCCCAGATGGGCAGCCGCATGTCCTCGATTTCGGACTGGCTAAGGGCCTCCTGGAAGGGGACTCCAAGCTGACGATATCCGCTGATGGCGAGGCGACGGGCACACCAGCCTACATGTCGCCCGAGCAGGCGGCCGGACACATCGAGCAGATAGACACACGAACGGATGTCTACAGCCTGGGCGTGATCTTCTTCGGCCTGCTGACCAAAGAATCACCCCACGACATTTCCGGGACACGCTACGAAGTTCTCCGTCGCATCGCGGAGGACGAAGTCAGACGCCCACGCGACATCACCAAGGAGGTTGACCGCGAGCTGGAAGCCGTCCTTCTCAAAGCCCTCGCCCACGATCCCAAAGACCGCTACTCCTACGCCGGCGCTCTGGCTCATGACATTGAAAACTACCTTACCGACGAACCCCTGAGTGCCAGGCCTCCGACCACCGCCTACTTCCTCCGCAAACGCATCTGGAAACATCGCGTGCCCGTAGCCATTGCCTGTGCGGTCCTGGCTGTGCTTGTCGGTATGGCCGTGGTTGCTTATCTTCGCGTCGTCCAGGAACGTACCAGAGCGGTGTCCGCCGAAAGCTTGGCCCGAGAGCGTCTGGCTGAGACTGAACGGGCCCGCGACGGTCTTCAGAGGGAAGCGGATAAAGCGAAGGCGGTCAGCCAGTTCCTGCGAAGCATCATTATTTCGCCCCATCCCGGTGGGCCAAGGATCTCCAGCCCCCCCGCGCTGGATAAGGCTGTTAGAGATGTTGGGATAACATACGCCGACCAACCGGAAGTCGAGGCGGCGGTTCGAACCGAGATCGGCAATGCGTTTGGTGCTCTCAACCAACTTGAGGCTGCCGAGGAACAATTCTCCCGTGCGGAGGAGATTCGCCGCCTGGTCCTGGGGGAGGAACACCCGGATACGCTCAGCTCGATGGAGATCCTGGCGGTTACCCGGTCGCAGACGGGCAAGCTCGATGCGGCGGAGCCCCTCCAGAAGCAGGTTCTCAAGGTCCGCCGCCGCATCCTTGGAGAAGAACACCCGGATACCCTCAAATCCATGGACGATCTTCGGCTTACCCTTTTGAAAAGAGGCAGCCTTGACGAGATGGAGGCCCTGGAAAGAGAAATCCTGAAGGTCCGGCATCGTATCCTGGGGGAAACGCACTCAGCCACGCTCTCGGCGATGGGGTCCCTGGCACGCGTGCTCCGAAGGAGACGCAAACTTGACGAAGCAGAAGGTTTGCTGAGGCAAACTCTCCAGGTTTTGCGACGCGACCAGGGGAAGGAGGATTGGGCCACACTGTCAGCGAGGAGCCGATTGGCTCTTGTTGTCGAGGAAAGGGGCAACCTCAGCGAAGCGGAGGTCTTACGCAAAGAATCCCTTGAGATTCAGCAACGCTACGGGGAGAAACGCCTGGATACACTCAAGGCGATGAACGAGCTGGCGTCCACTCTCTGGAGGGCGGGCAAGCTGAACGAGGCGGAGTCTGTGAACAGGCGAATCCTGGAGATCCGAGAAGCCGTTCACGGTGACGAGCACTTGGATACGCTTTGGGCGATGGACAATCTGGTCTTTCTTCTCAAGGAAAGGGGCACGACAGACGAAGCCGAGGCTTTGCGAAAAAAAAGTCGCGAGATTCGACACCGCATCTTCGGAAGGGATCGCGCTGACAGCCAGCCAGCCTCCCCACCAGTCACGGCGCCGACCGAAGTTGAGAGTAACACCGTGGCCGCAAGGCCAGGTGAAGGCAAGGTGTTGGCTTACGACGGCTTTGATGGGAAGCTGAGTCTCGGTTGGGATATACTTAAGCCCGACCCTTCGCACTTTTCTCTATCGAGACATCAAGGCACGCTAACAATTACGACGCAGGAAGGCGCGTTCAGCGCACTCAAGGCGGATTATGAGAATCTGTTTCTCATAGACCGCCCCGCGCCCCTGTGGGAAGATTTTCAACTCACAACATGCATGTCATCTTTCAAGCCTATCGCTCACTGGAATCAGGCGGGCCTGATTTGCTACAATGATGACGACGACTATCTGAAGTTTGTCTACCAGTGGACCACGATGCCTGCCGGGCGTGTGTTTACAGTTGGCATTGAAACTGAAGGAAGCTTCTCGTTCATCCATTTTCTCCCCCGTCAGGAAGCGGAGAGGGTCTGGCTCCGTGTGACAAAGCGGGGCTGTCGCTACACGTTCTCCACCAGCTTCGACGGCAGAACATTCCTTCCGACAGGATGTCCAGAACATGACCGAACGGGCCTTTTTCAAGGCGGCGTGGTCTGGGGCAATGGGCGGGTCAAACAGGTCGGCCTCTTCGCCAAAAACGGCCCAGACACAAGAGCCCCGGAAATCGACGCATCATTTGATTTCTTTGAAGTCAGGTCTGTCGGCGCACCCCCTGGGGCGCCAGAAGAAGAGGCTTCCGATCGCAACAGAGAGATGAATCTTGAGAACGAGCGATGAGGCAGGGCCGCAGGCATGGGACGGGGCGTTCCATACCACGCATTGGACGGAGATTCTCAGCGCGAGGTCGGAGGATGAACCAAGGCGGCGAGCCGCGCTGGCGGAGCTACTCGGAAGATACTGGAAGCCCGTCTATTGCTATCTCCGGTCCAGGGGCCATGCTCACGAGACAGCAAAAGACCTAACCCAGGGCTTCTTTCATGAGGTCGTGTTGGGGAAGGGCCTCGTGCAACGGGCACATCGTGCAAGAGGTCGTTTCCGAACGTTCCTGCTGAAATGCCTGGACAGATATGTGGCCAACGTTCATCGCGCCGAGGTAACGAAGCAGCGCATGCCGGAAGGCGGCCTGGTGAGCCTGGAAGAGATGGATGGGCTAACCGTCCCTGAACCCGTCCACTATACCACGCCCTCCGAAATCTTCGACTATGCTTGGGCCTCGGCCCTCCTGGATCAGGTCCTGGCTGAGGTGGCGGCAGAATGTCGCGAGACAGGCAAGGCCACTCATTGGAAGGTCTTTCGGGCAAAAGTCCTCCAGCCCATCATGAGCAACTCTGCTCCCCCTCACCTTGTTGAACTTTGCGAGAAATACCGCATATCGAGCGAGGCGAAAGCCTCCAACATGATCATCACCGTCAAGCGCCGTTTTCAAGCCGTTCTCAGGCGCCACGTGCGTCAGCTTGTGGACTCCGATGCCGAAGTCTACGAGGAAATCCGTCACCTTATGAGGATTTTTTCCACCAGCCGCGCAGGATCGTAGCAAACCCCGTGTATATATTAGTGGAGGGGGAAAAGGATCCCCATTAGCATGAAAACCATTTCGAGCAGCACAACGCGGAGGCTCGGCTGCAAATCCAGGACGATTCACGGCACGTTCGGGAGTTTAACGCGTGAAAGAGGAAACGACATACGGACTCAGCCCGCAGAGGCTCGCCCGCCTCTTAGCAATCGGTATCGAAGGCGCCTGCGAGGGGGAAGACCCCGCTGCCTGCCGAGCGCTGACCGACGTGCTCAAGGAGATGCTGGACAACAAACTCCCTCTTGATCCCTCATTGCCCGATTCCCTCCCCGCTCTTCTCAACTGGACCTCCGACCAAGTCCTTGCCGCCGCCGGTCACGCCATGAGCAATCTTCTCCTTGATCCCAAAACTGACCTGTCCGTCATCAAGGTGCTGAAGGACTACGCCAAGGAATTGGCTCGCCGTGGTGCCCCCGAAGCCAAGCAGGCAGCGGCAACTGTGATCTATTATGCCGCCATCGCCAGCGCACTTGCGTTCCATGAGCATAAGATGAGCCTACACTCGTACGAAAAACTCCATGAGGCTTATATCGAGCTCAGGAAAAAAGCGTGGATTCCGCCTGAACTGAAAGGGCTATTTCGAAAAGCGAGCGAAGCATGTCGCCAAAAAACAGGAACAACGTAATAGCGACTGACCCTCGACTCTCACGTTACGACAAATAGATAGCGACGACTGATCGCTTGTGATTTTTGACAATGCGGCCGGTGAGCCTTCACCACCAAGCAAAGTCCTCACCGGCCATGCACCGCCCATGCGGCTGGTCTGCCCGCAGGGGGCGATGACTTTGCCATTGTAAGGCAGACCAGGCCGAAGAACAAGAGGATCCAACTATGGCGTCCCGATCAACATGGGACCAGGCACTCGGTGCCGTGGCCTCTCAGGCTGCGGCCCTCATGAGCCTGGCACACGAACTCGGGCGGAACGGAAAGGAGGTGGCACCCGGAGACAAATGCCCGGACGTGGAGCCAGGTTAGCAAGGTAAGTTAATGCAAACCAATCCGACGAGAAAGGAGAAACGATCATGACCAGGAAAAGAATCATTGCGCTTTTGGCCATCGCCGGACTCGCGGCCTTCCTGCTGGTTGCGGGACATGCTTGGGCGAGGGCAACGAGGACAGAATTCACGGGAGTACAAGTCAGCTACGTCCCGACCGGCCCCCCAGCCAGAGTGTGGTTCACCGGCCTCTTCAATCCCAGTCCCAATTCGAAGGTCACCCTGCACATCAGGGATATGGTCAACTACAATATCTTCGAGGCAGACGACCCGCGAATGGATGGAGAAGCTTACGTCACACTCGACATCAATGCTGAATTCCTTGGTATGGGTCCCCAGGGCCCCATTCTTGGTGATGGCACGTTCCACGTGACGACCGTGTTTTACCCCTGGACCATCGACGGAACATGGGAGTGCTCAGGTGCCGGAACGCTCACCGACGGCGTGGGTTCCGGCCGCCAGGTCGGTCACGGCACCGGTGAGCTTGAGGGGCAGATCCTCAAGTGGTACCTGATCGATGATGTAGAGTCCTTCGGTTCGATTCTCGAGCCCCACGGCGATTGAACCTCATTGGTTGGCGACGATATGCGGGAGCGGCCACCAACCTCCTGCTGGTGGCCGCTCCGACATCATGGCTGAAGGGTATGGGCATTTCGACGTCCCAAGCACGGCATGCCCGGATTCCTCTTTGTGTGGCGCTCCCGTAGCCCGAGGGCGAGTGAATGGTGAGTATTCCCGCACAGAAACGCGGTGATGCAGGATGAGTTTACCACCACTTCTCCGAGCGTGGTCGGCATTCGTGTTCGGATGAATCCGGCCGCGCCCGGGGTCAATCGTACGCGGGGGAAGCCAGGCGGTGTGGACCCGCAGCTTGCCGCAAACTCAGAACGGCTCGTGAACAAGGACGGTGTTCGGAATCGTCTGTCGGGGGATGCCGGGGCCCTGGTACTGGAGTTGCATGACGGCACCGCCGCCGTTTTCGTAGAACTCCAGAACCAGCGAGTGCTCGCCCTCCGACAGTACGATACTCCCCGAATTCCACGTTGGCGAGTGATCGGTCCAGTTCTGGATGACCGTGTTTTCCCCGATCTTCAGGCGCACGCCGTCGTCGGAGTTTGTCCAGAAGGTGTAGCTACCGGCAACTTCGATGATGATGAACCCTGTCCATCGCACGGAGAAGTTATTCGACGGCACCTGGGGAGCAGGCGAACCCGTTCCCCAATCGAAGTTGACGGTATCGTCCACACGGGTGAGGAGCAGAGTGTTGAAGTTCATGCCGCTGAAGTACTCGCCCTTCAGCCCCGGCTCATACTTCGGCGGTTGGATGGTCACCCGGTAGAATCGCTGCGAGTAGAACTGAGCGTTTTCGTCAAGGAATCCGAGGGTCGGCGCGTCTGCTTTGATATTCATTCCGATGAGGGTTCCAGGGGTGGGGGTTTCGCCCGCAATCACGGAGTACTCCCGCCGAGGGATGCTGTACCATTCGATATATGTTCCGCCTGCATCGGGACGAATGGTATGAATCTCGAAGGGATTGACTGTGATGGTGATCTGATCGCTGCCGAGACTCTGCCCCTGTGAGTCGAATACCTCGACCGTGAAGTCGTTCACGCCAAAAGACACAACCCCGGAGATCGCCCAACTGGTCGGACTCGTCCAGGTCGGCTTGACCGATTCACCGTTCAGCGTCATCGTCTCTGCGTCATACGGCGCCGAACCGGTGAGAACAATGTCTGGATCCGTAGTCACCAGCGGCGCGCCCCCGTTCGTCGTAATGGCGACCGGCGGACCGAGAATGAACTCGCGGCGAGCTGCGAGGTACGCTTTGATCCCGTCAGGGCTCTGCACACCCACTCCTTCTTGGGAAAGCAGGTCGAACGTTCGATCCATGTAGCCATCGGCAGCGCCCGGAGTGAGCGGCCCCCTCGCGATGTCCATGATAATTTGATCGTACAAATCGCCAAAGTTGTAGAAGAGCCGGCTGAAACCGAACAACCCGCTGGCTGTAAGAGAATCGGTGGGCCCGGAACCGCTGCCCAGGACAAAGTCAATATCCCACGGGATCAACACGAATCGCCCGTCCGACGGACGCTGATACAGGAGGTTGTTCTTGCCGCGATTGTAACCCCAGCTATCCCAGTCGCCGACGATGTGACGGACAGCGATCTCCTTCAGCACTTCCTCGACGTCCACGATCGCGGACATCGCGCTCACGTACTGGCTGTCTGAGCTGTTCGCTGCCTGGATCAAGTCAATGATCGGTTGGAGGTTGTCCTCCTCGTCGCGGCTGCGGGGGCGGTAGTTCCAGCGATATAGCTCCTTCTCCTCACCCCACCAGCTCAGGTCCCCGTTTTCCCAGTACCGAAGGTCCGCATCGCGATTGTTGAAACTTCCGCTATCGGTGAATTCGAACCAGTCATCTATCTTGTAGAGGTAGCCCTCGTCATCACCCGGGAACCAGAAGGAGGCATAATCCCCGTCAACCTTTTGGACATCGCCGTAAAGTCCGTGATCGTTCTGATTGGCAAGAACACGGACAAACCGTGTGTTGCTCCAGGGAATGCCGATTTTGCGGCATATCCAGTACGCGATTCGCTCACTCTGTAGCGGTGGATTGCGACCCGACTCCATGGTATCCAGGTTGATCTCTCGCCGGCCGTGGAACGGATTATCAGGCGAGAACCGAAGACGCATCGCCCGCTTGCTGTAGACGGGATTCGCCGAGCCTCGGATGAACGGACTGCCACGAAAGCGCATCCAGCAGTTGTAGTACATTTCCGTGTCGTCGTAGATGAACGAGCAAGGGAGGAGATGATTGCTCATCCTCGGTCGGCTCGCCAACTCCTGCGCGGTCGTCGAGGGAATCAGAACACGATACACTGGGAAATTCGAGAGTTTCTGCGAACCAACGTAATACAGGCATTGCCGATAAGCCGGGTCCGCCGGGAACGTGTTCCCCGTGCCCATTTGATCAATCGCCCGTATGTAGAAGGCCATGAGCGTTCCGTTGGCTTGCCCCGGAATCTGCCCGACGAAAATGCCGCTGCCGGGATCGCCCGTCTCGCTCATCACCCTTGATGTGAAAGAGCCGCTGCCATCCACCCCGTAAAAGAGTTCGACGCTGCTCAACCCGTCCATGTCCGCGATGCTTGCGGTCACAGTCACGCCCTCAGCCGGCTTGGGGACGATGGGCCTATGTTGGACTTCTGTGATGCTGGGGCCGCGATTCCCTGCAAAAACACTGTTCTGTTGCCCAGGACTGCCCAGCCTTGCCGGAATCGTCAACTCCACTGCCTTCGCCATCCCCTGCCCATGTGTCCGCACCAGAAGCCACTTCGACCCCCGCAGCCAGCGCGCCTGGCCGCTAATTGTGTAGCTCTGTCCCACGCTGAGGGATGAGGATGTGTCCCTCTCGATACGGTTACAGTAAGTGTCACCCCGCCCGCTGGCCACAATATGTAGCGAATGAGAACCATCAATGCTGTCCTCGTCCGTGACAAATGACTTGACGTGTGTTCCCTCGATCTTCCAGCCGCTGGCGCCGGACTCGAACGACCCGTTTGATAGGAACTCCGTTCCTCTGCCGTAAAGGCTCAAGGCATCTACCAGGCACTCCCCTCTGTGTTGAAGGAAGATGTGGAACTCGCTCTCCGGCTGTGTCCACCAATTCCTGTGAACGGATGTGTGCGAGAAAGAGGTCCAGGTGGATTTGTGGGATTCTCGACTTGCTGCCCAGGCCGCCGCCACGTTGTTATCGTCCCGCGGGTCAATGAGCTCCAGGCTGGATCCCTCGCCGTCCGCCGCATCCGGCCAGGTGCCACCATCATAATAGCGCACCACATCCACCACATTGTCGTACTGGTCTCTGAGACGAATACTTTCCCCATCGTTGGCGAGGACTCCTTCGTATGGCCCAAGCACCCCTGTGATGCCGTACTTCTTCTCGATGTTCCCCGGGTCTTTCGCAATAACAAGATAGTCCCCCGGCTCCATAACCGTGTGTTCTCCAAAGGTGAAGCTGATTGCCTTGCTCAGGCGCCATCCAAGGAGATCAACGGTGTTGGGCCCCCGGTTATACAGCTCGAGGTACTCATCGCTGTCCTTTTCCGTGATGGGATGATACATGATCTCGTTGATGATAATGGAGTCTTCCAGTGCGACAAAGTTCGGGCCTTCCGGAGAAGGATCCGGCATGAAGTACCAGTCGTCCGCACCATCTGGATAGCACCCATAACTGATCCCCGCTTGAGCCTGTGCGCCATAGTTCACGGCGTCAATAACACGTGAAAGGTCCGCCACTGTCAGGAAGATCTTCTCCCCAAGAGAACTGAGCCCGAAGCCCAAATCATCGCGCAGGAAGAGCCGATAGTCACCCGCCTCCAACACCTCCCCGTTGGGTATCCGAAATCTCATCAGGTCGTCGGCATCGTCACTCAAGAACATCCCACCGATTTGAACCGGCTGATCGCTTCGGTTGTATAACTCGATCCAATCGCCAGCGTCGGGCATCTCAGTTGCCGCCAGGAACTCGTTAATGACCACGGGTTCGTGGTTGTGAGTGCCGGGGGTATGATGATACGTGTCGCCGCCACCGTTTCCCTCATCCGGCACAGGCTCCCTCGTCCCTTTGAAATAGGCCAATTCCGCACCTTCATCAACAAGAACAGTATCCACACCGCTCCATGTACCGATGAGTCGCGCGGAATTGACGAAGTCGCTGCTCGACGAGCTCGTGTTGATCCCATGAATTGCAAGCCAATTCCTACCGGATACAAGCTCATTCGCGTGTGCTGTAATGTCGGAAGCTTCGTAGTCCGTGGGCTCGGGATCCTTGTTGCTGCATGTGATGTTGAACGCCGGAGGGGTGCCCGGCGCGCCTCCCACGGTCGGACTGCGCGCTACCTCACTCCCGTTCAGATAGGCGACGAAACCATCATCGTAAAACATCTCCAGCGACAGCGATTCGATGCCTTCCCGGCCGGTGACGTCAAAAGGAATGCGCAGGTAGACCGTCGTGTAACTGTATCTCATATCGGACAGCTCGGTGGCGATCGGATACTCCTGGCTCGGATCGTACCCAATGGGAGTCGTGCCAGCCGTCCATCCCGAATCGTCGAACCCCTCTTCGGTCCACTCAGTGCTTGGGAGATTGGACACCGGATCAAAGGTGGGGATCGTGAAGCGGCCAACCGTCCCCGGCGTGCCGCCAACGGTTTCACTGATCTCCCAGCTTTCCGGCTCGTTCGGATCGTAGAAGGGACTGAGGATTTCCAGGGAATGCCCCGTGCCATCCGCCCCTGCCGGCCAGCGTCCACCATCATTGTAACGAAACCGAATCAGTCTCCCGCCCCCTTCAACACGCAGCTCGACCGCCTCGCCCGCATTGTCGAGAGAGCCTTCCCAGGGGCCGTACACCTCCGCTTCTCCCATGTCAACGCCGAGCGAGCTGTAGTGATCCCGGAGCGCATCGGGATTGGAAGCTACTAATAGAAACGATCGGGGGGCCAGAAGCGTCCCTTGAGGAAAGACATAGGTCACGCCATCTGCGAAGGCGTAGCCCCCGATGTCCTCTGTCTCCGGGCCCTCGTTGTAGAGCTCGATGTATTCAAGCGCTTCACCGCTCTCCGGCGGGTCGTCAGGTGAAGCAACGGGATGATACATCACTTCGGATATGCTCAACGCATACGCGCCGCCCAACGTGCAAAGCAAGAGAAGCGCACCGGACAACCCAAGCGACATCTTCAGAAAGGAACTTGTCGAAACACGAGCCGTGCTGTCAATTCGGCACATAATCATGAACACCTGCCTCCGCAGTATTTCTCACCGTGGCCAGATAATCCAAAAGGCCGGGATGGAACTCCATTCTCTCGGCAAAGAGACCGCCAAATGGGACCTCCATTTCCCAGCCCTTCGTATGTATTATACCACCTGGGCTTCTCTTTTGCCACCCCCTTTCAGTCCGGCACGACGACGGAAGGGCTTCTTTCGACGCATTTGCACCATTACACCGATCTCATATTGGATGCCCGTAGACGTGCGCATTTTTCATGTTGATTGGCGTGAACAACTGCTCTATGTTTCAAAGGGCTTGTGACAACGCATTCCACCAAGGAAGGAGTTGATTCGCTGTGAGACATAAAGCCAAGTTCATACCTCGAGCAATCCAGGCAAAAACCATGCCGCGAGTTCTGATCGTTGGAATCATACTGCTTGCTACCGCAGCAAGCGCCTCTGTCAGGGTGCTTCACGCTCCATCTGACGGTAGGAAGTGGCCCGAGTGGAGAAAGTATCTCGACAAATGGCGCGGGGAGATGCGCATAGAAGTCAGCTACGACGATAACCTGTACCGGCGGCCAGAGTTTGCCTGGGTACCTTCCTGCTATTCCGTCTGTTTCCTGATGATCTGCGATCAGATGTTCTACGATCCGGAAGCAGGTCGCTACAAGGTGGACGAATTCTTGGACCACGGGGTGAGAGAATTCGGCGGATACGACGGAGTCGTCCTCTGGCACGCCTATCCTCGCATCGGATTTGACGACCGAAACCAGTTTGATTTTTATCGGGACCTCCCTGGGGGCCTGGAAGGCCTCAAACAGCTCTCCTGCCAGTTCCATGCTCGGGGTGTCAAAGTCTTCATTGACTATAACCCGTGGGACCGGGGGACACGTCGAGAGGGCAAATCGGACATGGACGCCCTGGTTGAGCTGGTTCAGGCAATTGATGCCGACGGTATTTTCCTGGACACGATGTCGAGCGGTCCAGGAGAGTTTCGGGAGAGGCTCGATGCGGTGCGCCCGGGCGTTGTTTTGGAGAGCGAGTTGGCTCTGGGCGTCGAGCATGTGGCCACGCATCACATGTCGTGGGCACAGCACTTCCAGGACAGCGAGGCGCCCGGGGTATTAGCGAACAAGTGGCTTGAGCGGCGACACATAATGCACCAGATCCGCCGCTGGAATCGTGATCACACCGGGGAACTTCATATGGCCTGGATGAACGGTAGCGGCATGCTGGTCTGGGAGAATGTGTTTGGGTCCTGGGTAGGGTGGAGCGAGAGGGACTGCTCCATTTTGAGAGCGATGTTGCCAATCCAGCGGCGGTACGTACGCCTTTTCTCCGGCGAGAAATGGACGCCCCTTGTCCCCACGGAGAAGAAGGATGTGTACGTCAGCCTTTGGGAAAGTGACGGCGTGCGATTGTGGACTCTGGTGAACCGCGCTGAGAAGCTCATCGAAGGGACGCTGTTGGAGGTTCAGCATAAGCCAGGCTCTTGCTACTTTGACCTCATCGCCGGCCGAGAAGTCAAACCTGAGGTTGTGGACGGGACGGCGGCATTGGAGGGATCAATTCGCCCACGGGGCATCGGTGCATTCGTTTCCGGGTCGGATGAAGCCCTGGGGCCAGATTTCCCCGAATTTCTTTCATGGCAGGCGGAACTCGACAAACGCGCCGACTTTGATACCTCTTTCCCCGCACGGAAGGAATCGCTGAAGCCGGTGGCGCCGACCAAGAAATACCTCAAGCACGAGATTCCGGACGACATGGTCACAATTCCAGCCGCCACATTCGACATGAAAGTCACTTTCAGGGTGCGAGAATGCGGCTTTTATCAAACGGATCCACCGGTGAATCCGGCTGCCGGCTTGCACCGTATGATGAGTTTCACCAGAAAGGTCCCTGTGGGACCATACGCGATAGACGTGAAGCCTGTGTTGAACAGGGAGTTCGCTGAATTCTTGAAGACTTCCGGCTATGCCCCGAGGTATCCCAAGAATTTCCTCAAGCACTGGCAGAATGGCAGGCCGCCTGCTGGGGAGGAGGACGCGCCGGTCGTCTATGTGGACCTCGGCGACGCTCGGGCGTACGCACAGTGGGCGGGGAAACGCCTGCCCACGGAGGAAGAATGGCAGTTCGCCCTCGAGGCAAAGAAAGCCCGCTGGGGATCAGAGCGTGTGTGGGAATGGACCGAGACTGAGCGGACCGATGGCCGAACGCGCTTCTGCATTCTCAAAGGAGGATCGGACTACAAAGCGACAGGCTCACACTGGTACGCCGACGGCGGACCGCGGACCCCCGACTTCGCGGCGAAGTTTTTGTTGATGTGGCCGGGCCTGGATCGCTGCGGCACAATCGGCTTCCGCTGCGTGGTAGATCTGGAGGAAGATGAACGGGATTCCGAGTCGGGGGACAGATGACGCCCTGAGAATGACTCCTGCTGGAGTGCAGACTAAACACCACTTGGCTGTCTTACCTGCACCTATGTCCGGTCATCGCCTCGTCGGATTCTCGTACCAGACCACGCCGAGGTTGCTCTGCTCCTCACACGTGATCACGTCCAGGTCTCCGTCCCCGTCCAGGTCGAGCAGTTGGACGAGGTCGTATTTGATCCCTTCCAGACCGCTGATGTCATGGGCGTCCCAGATGCGGTCGGTCACAGCGCCTCGATAAGACATCCACATGACGCCTGACTTTCCGGAGGCGTGCTCGCAGGTGAACACAATATCCGGTTTGCCGTCCAGATTGATGTCGCCGACATTGACACCTTTGCCGTTGCCGGCGCTCGGAGGCAGGTGAATTGTGAAACTCTCCCATGCAAAACCGTCCGGCGTCTTTCGGCGATGATAAATCAATTCATGCCCTGCAACAGCGGCGAGCACATCGAGCAACCCGTCTTGGTCCAAGTCCACCGGCACAATGAACATCACCTCTTTATCGCCGCTTCCGATACGGTGCGTCTTCCACGGCGCGGTCTCAACGACGGTCCGCCCCGGATTCTCCAGCCAAAGGCATCCCCGACTTGGCCCCTTGCGGTCGGATGCGAGAATGTCCAGGTCACCATCCCCGTCCATGTCAATGGCGAACAGCGACATGATCCAGCCTGCGTCGTAGATGGCGTGCCATTTCCAACTGGCAAGGTCGCGGGGATTCGGCGGCGATTGAAGCCACCCAATCTGAGCATTGCGGCCCTTGGCGCCGGCTACCAGGTCCACGCCGTTTTTGCCGTCCACCTGCACGGGAACGCAGAACATCCAACTCTTGGCGCTCTCCGTGGCCGGAATGGCTTCCGTCTTCCACGACGCGGCCTGCAAGTATCGTTGCTTCTCCTTCGGCGCCCAATGCACCCACATGGTTTTCACAATCCCCTCGCAACAGCTCACCACGTCAACCACCCCGTCGCTGTCCAGATCAACAAAAACCGCGTCTTCCGGCGAGCCAACTTTTCCGACAGTGACCGCCGGCCACTTCTCTTTCACCTTGGACCGACCGGGGTTGAGATAGACCCGCACCCGACCCCCTTCCTCCCACGGTGTGGTGATGTCCATCAGCCCGTCCCCGTTTACGTCAGCCAACCGCACCCCATCCGCCCCCAGGGAGGAATCGTCAATCGTATGGCGCACCCAGGGAGATTTGCTCTCCTGCGCGGACGAATGCCCGCAGATTGTAGAGAACGCGAGAACGGTCAACCACAAGAAGGAAACGTGCTGGCGGAGAGATGCCATCCGATCTGATGTCTTCATGCTCCTCCCATATCGAGAGGTTGTCGGGCGCCCCCTATTCTCTCGGACTTGGTCCTCTATCGTTTCAGGCTAAGTTCATTTGGCTGGCTGTTCGATGACGTCCACGATCCCTACGTCAATGTACTGTCCACCGGCGGTTTGTTTGCAGTGAACAGCCAGCGTGTTTTTGCCCGCTAGCAGCGATACCCGCGCCTCTTCGCTCACTGGCATAGTCGCATAATTCGCGGTGTAGCCGGTGGTTTTTGCCGCGAGCTTCCCGTTGATGTACACCTCCGCATCCTCGTCGTGATGGATGAGCAGGTGGGGGTCTTCCAGCTTGATGTTCTCGGGCAGGTCGAAGATGCGGCGTATCCAGATGTCAGAGCTGTGCCACTTCGTGCGCACTACGGCCCCGGGCGTGCCCTCTCTGCCGAAGCCACCGAGCCCCTTCTCCCACGACGAATCGTCGAAGTTCGGCATGAACCAGTCGCCGGCGGGCTTCGTAATCGTGTGCCGCCAACCATAGCCGGTCGTCTGCGATGTGGGCACAATTGTCTTGATAATCGGCGGCGGTAGATACATTTTGCGGTTCGCTGCCGTGATGCGATCGGCGTCCATCTTGATCATCGCCCGATCGTAGGTCATCAGTCCGTTGACCTCAATCTCGACATCCGTCGTCTGGGTGTACACGGCCGCCGAGAGCCCTGGCGAACCGATCATGCTTCGCAGCCTTTGCAGCAGGCCAACGTAAGCATCGGTCAGCGATTCACGGTCCGTGAAACTGCGGTAACCCCAGTTTTTCTCATCCTGCCATGTGTGCCCTTTCAGAGGGAGGCCCAGCCCGCCGAACTCACCCAGCACGGCGGCGCGCTTTGGCTCTGGCTCGGGTGCTGCCGGACCGGGATAGCTATGGATGTCGTGCACATCACCAACGCCGACATCCTGCCAGCCACTGGCGCAATTGACCAGCCGGGTGGGATCCAGTTGCTTGATCCACTGCACGAGGCGCTCCGTGTCGTACTGACCCCACCCCTCATTAAAGGGCACCCACATCACGATACATGGGTGGTTGTAATGCGTCTCGATCAGTGCCTTGAGCTCGCGCTCGAACTGCTCGTCTGACTCTTTTGAACGTGGGATCTCGCGCTGGCGGCGATTCGCATTGGGCATGTCCTGCCAGACCAAAAGTCCCAGCCGATCGGCCCAGTAATACCAACGGTCCGGCTCGATCTTGACGTGCTTACGGCACATGTTGAAGCCCAATCGCCTTGTCACCTCGATATCGTAACGAAGTGCATCATCCGTCGGAGCTGCGTACAAACCATCGGGCCAGAAACCTTGGTCGAGAGGCCCAAACATGAACAGCGGCTTGTTGTTCAGAAAGATGCGCGTGATCCCTTCTTCGTCCTTGCCGATCGAGACCTTCCGCATGCCAAAATAGCTCTCGACCTGGTCCACCTCCCGCCCGTGAATAAGCGATACTTTCAAGGTATATAGGTGCGGCGAATCCGGCGACCACAGCTTGGCGTTTCGGATGCGAAGCTTGATTTCCGCGTCGGACGCGCCGTCTGCCTTTGCAATGGTCTTGCCCTTTTCAATCACCTGAACGACCGCCGTTCCGACATTTTCGGCCTTGGAGCAGATTACCCTCACCCGCACTTCGCCCGCATCAACATTGGGCACGATCCTCAGGCTCTTGATGTAGGCAGGCTTGTTTACGGGCTCCATCCATACCGTCTGCCAGATGCCGGTGGTGGGCGTATACCAGATGCCACCCGGTTTGCTGACCTGCTTGCCCCGTGCCTGATACCCCTGGTTCGTTGGGTCCCAGACTGACACCACGATCTCCTGTTTGCCGGATCGTTTCAGGGCATCGGTAATGTCAAAGGTGAAGGGATCGTAGCCGCCGCGGTGTGTGCCCACCTGCTTGCCGTTCAGCCAGACGGTTGTTTCCCAGTCAACGGCGCCGAAGTGCAGAAGCACTCGCCGGCTTGACCACGAGCGCGGCGCCTCGAACGTGCGGCGGTACCACAGGCGACTCTTCTCATCCACCCGCTTCATTACTCCTGAAAGCGCCGACTCGACCGGGAACGGCACGAGGATCCTACCGTCGAAATTCTTTGGTTTGCTCTCTTTCTTTGGTCGAATCGCGTAGTCCCACAGTCCGTTGAGGTTCAGCCACTCCTTGCGGACCATCTGTGGCCGCGGGTACTCGGGGTGAACCTTGTCGGGCGAGACCTTCTTCGCCCATCGCGTCATCAGCGGGCCTTTGGCCGGCTGCCATTGGCTCCATCCCCATGAACAGAGCATTGAAACCACCAACACAACAATCGCGAAACGAGCTTGGTTCATTAGTGCACTCCTTCTCGACGTGTTATGATTCTGGACCGCTGTGTGCACCAACCGGTTTAAAAGCGACGGACAAATGCCGCAAACAGGCCGGGCACTTGGCCCTCAGTGCGAAACACCGGTATCACTGCACGGTGCCTCTAAGCCAGCTCTCTTGCTGCCTTCAGAATAAGCTCCTGAGCCGGCACGCCGTAGGGACACCGCTCCGTGCACTTACCGCACTTGGTGCATTTATCGGCTTTCGTCCGGACCCGGCCGTATTCCTTCTTCGCCCAGTCAGTCAGCCCATAGTGCCTGTGGTACAGTTCCAGTCTCAGGATGCGCGGAATCTCCACCCTTTCAGGACACGGCAAACAGCGGTTGCACACCACGCAATTCTCTTTCACGGATTCGTGCGCTTTCGGGCGAAGGAGCTTCGCTCGCTCATCACTGAATCCCTTATCTCCCCGGCGAAGGAAGCTCAGCGCGGCTCCAATGTCTTCCTTGATGTGCGGCTCGTGCAGGAAGCCGATGGACACGCTCGCCACGTCCTGAGACAACCCAAAACCGATGCAGCTCTCAAGCTTCTCTTTGAGGCTTGAGCCCAGAATCGCGTCCGCCTCTGGAGAGGGCCCCAGAATCCGCCCTCGCCACAGCGGCTTCATGGCCACCACGCCCACATCCTTCTTCTTCGCCACCGGCATGACGACCTCAAGAAACTCCCGCCAGAACGGGTTTATTGGTATCTCGATGACCTCGACCTTGCCGGTCTCGATCATGTTGACCATGGCTGTCGGGGCATTGTGGCCCGTCGCGGCGATGTGCCCGATCTTCCCGGCCTGTTTCGCCTTCTCCAGGTCCCGGCTGGCGCCTTCGAGAAACCTGTCCGCGATGTCCTCGCTCATCCGCGTGCCGTGCATCCCGTAGACATCTATGTGATCCGTTTGGAGGCGCTGAAGGCTTTCGTCAATCATCTCACTTGCAGACCTGCCCCACCCCATTGGGCATCGGGAAAAAATGACCACCTTGTCCCGCCGCCCTCGCAGCGCCTTGCCGAACGCCTTTTCCGAATATCCTCTGCCGTAGAGGTGCGACGTGTCTATGAAATTCAGGCCCATCCCCATTGCTTCGTACAGCATCTTCGCCACGGTCTCCTCCGGTACGGGAGGACGAACATCCTCGCAAAACGGCGACCCGCCGTATGCCAGCACACTCACCTTCAGGCCCGTCTTGCCCAACCTTCTCTTGGGAAGTCGCGTTCGCTCTCCACCAGAGTCTTCTCCCTCCGACGCATGCGGATGCTGAAAAGCTGTTAGGGAAACGAGCGCCCCCGCCGCGCCTGCCGCACTTCGCCTGAGGAACTCGCGACGGTGCACGCCAAGCTTTTCCTGGTGACTTCTCTCTCGCTGCTGCGAACTATTCTTCTTCGATGCCATGGCATGGACTCCTCAAATCACCAGTTTCCGGGACCCTTTTCAGCGGGCACCGCGGCAAGACTCGATGCCTCCACCGGGAGACTCCCTCCACGCAGATGCCACTTCGGCATCTACAGGACGATTTCCTCTTTCTCGCGATCAAATCGTGCGGCCGTCTTCTCTCGCAAGCTCAGTATGCCCATTTGCAGAGCAGTCTGAACATGATAGCCCAGGTCCTCGATGGGACTCCACGGTTTCTCGCGCGTCCGGCAGCACTTCAGGAAGTTGCGCCAATGCTCGATCACGGACTCGCCACTCTTGATCGCCACCTGCCTCTCCTTTCGTTCCACTCCCGGCTGCGGCCGGACGACGATGATATTCGTGCCCTCGAACGTGATCGTGCCCTCCCAACCGCGGATCACAGGGCCTCTGCCAGGGCTCCCGCGGCTTCCGGCGCCCTGGTAATCGTTCCCCTGCGTGCCCAGAACCGCCACGGTGATCTTCTCCGGATAGTCTATGAGCATGTTGAACGTGTCGGGCACCTCCCGCTCCTCATATCGGAACTTGCCCCCAGTCGCTACGACGGTACTGGGAAAGCCCACTCCGAGAATATGCACGACCGGTGTCAGAGAATGGGGAAAGAGGTCTGTGGAGGGGCCGCCTGCGTAGTCCCAGTACATCCGCCAGCGGAAGAACCGGCTGACCGAAAAAGGCCGTTTCGGCGAATCGGCGAGAAACGCCTCCCAATTGAGGTCCGGGCCGGGCTTCACGTTCGGGTCGTCAATCGGCATCCCCCTTTCTCCCCAATCGCCGATCCGAAAATAGCCGCACTCCGCATGAATAGGCTGTCCGATGGCGCCCTCCTTCACCAACTCCGCGGCCTGATGCCACGCCATGTCCGACATTCCCTGTGTCCCCACCTGAACGATTCGCTTGTGCTTCCTGACCTCATGAGCCATCTTCTTCGTCAACTCGAACTGCCGCCAGTGCGTGATCGGCTTCTCGCAGTACACGTCCTTTCCAGCCCGTACCGCATCAATGACCTGGTACCCATGGTGATGATCCGGCGTGGCGATGCACACCACGTCCACTTTCGCCTCGGCGAGGAGTTCCCGATGATCCGAGTAAGCCTTCACGCCAGTGCGTCTCGCTGCGGCATCCAGCCGACGACGATAGAGGTCCGACACCGCGACAAGTTCCACCGCCTCTCCCGCTTGCTTCAACTGGTTCACATAGTTCATGTGCGCGCTGCCGCGCCCCCCACAGCCGATGAACCCCACACCGATCCTATCGTTCGCTCCAGCGGCGCGAGAAAAGGACGCAGCGGTCAACGTCGCGCCCATCGCCGCACCTGCCGATCTCCTCAAGAACTGCCTGCGATTCACCTTCTGCCAAAGCATTTCGCTGCCTCCTTCTATTTCAATTGTTCTGCCGAGCTTGGTCTCTCATGGCACAGCATTTTGATTAGAAGTATGCCACGGTAGTGAAGGTAATGGCAATGAATTGATTCGGGCACAAATTACTCCGAGGCCTAAATGGTAGACAATCTGATGGGCGGCAATTTATTCCATCGTAGTCTGAGCGATTTTTGTCTGGCCAAAAGGGCACCCCTTGGGTTAAGCTGTTGAGAAAGAACCAGAAATAGGAAATTGTGAATTTCCACAGCGCGCGGTAGAATCCTGCTGCGGGTACGAGCGGCCTTTGTTTGGGGTTGTCGCCGTCCGCCAATGATTCTGTTCGCGCTGATTTTACAAATTTTGGAAGGAGCTCCGTGAAATGAAAGCATCAAAGATCACCGCCCGAAGCATCTTTATTTTTCTAAGTTCCCTGATAGCCACCGCGGCAATTTGTGCTGTGCTGTCACTTTGCACCGCGGCAGACGAACAGGCAGCCGGCCAAATTCTCTGGCAGATCGGCAAGGAGGATGGGAGTCATTTTGAGTTCGCCGAGGTCCACGAGTCGGTGTTTGGCAGATCTGACTACAGGGATCTTTTCCCGAACGACGTGCATTTCATCGTTGGGAAGCACAGGGACGCCGATTGGTCGCCTCTCCATCCGGGGCCGGCAGATTATTGGGCAAGGGGCAAGTCACACGAGTTCAGTATCGAGTTCAATTACGACGGTGAACGTCGGCCTATGGTGTTCTCCATCATTCTGGTTGATGCTCATTACGGGAGACCGCCCAGGCTGACCATTGACTTCAATGGGCTGAAGGGAAAGTTTGTTACACAAAAGGGGGTCGGACGGAACCAGGTCGCCCGAGAACCGAAAAGGGGCAGAAGGCAAAGTTACACGCTGTATGTCCCGACGAAATTCGTCAAGAAGGGCAAGAACACTATTTCCATCCAAAACAATCAAGGAAGCTGGCTCTTTTACGACTGTTTGAAGTTGGTTGTTCCCGCCGGACCGCCTCCGTGCGTCATTCCGGTGGACGTGGCTTGCTCGCCGAGGCTCGATTCTCGCGGCAAAGCGGTCATCCTTCTTGAGGGGAACGTCTTCTACTGGGGGGAGCCGATAGACGCCACGCTTGAGGCTTTCCAGAACGGAAAGGCTGTCAAGACGAAATCTCTATCCCTGGAAGAGGGGACTATCCCGGTCAGGCAAACGGTGCCCGCGGGACCAGAGACGGAGTTTGCTCTCCGGTGGGACGGACACAAGACCACCTTGGCCAGAGCCGAAGCGATGGAACGTGCTGAAATTCGCGCGATAGAGTCTTATCGGTATTTTGCACGGATGGCATCGCTCTATCCTGGCAATAGCTTCTACTCCTACGCGAGCGTTCAAACGGCGAGAGTGGAGGGGGAAAGAAAGCCTTTCCGAGAATGGCCCGGCTGGCGACCGCCTCGCCGCGAAGCCAACCTCTACAGCATGACCACGGGATTGCTCTCCATCCAGGAAAGTCTTCAGCTTGACGTTATGCTCAGGGGTGCGCCTCTCATCGAGGAGCATACCATTCCGATCGCGGACTTGACTCCGCCGAAAACCAGGTCACTTCCCTTCGAGGAGATGCTCGGCGACAAAGAGCCTAAAATGTCGCCTATCCCAGCCATGGTGCCGGAGGATCAATATTACATGTCGTTCACGTCGGTCAGCCGCCTTCGGTCGTTCATGGATTTCGTGGACACCTGGGGCGAGCACTGCCTCAAGCACTACGGTCTGCGGGCGAAAAAGGCGATGACCCGAGACAAGCTCGAGACGCAATTGTGCGTGAAGGACATCTGGTACGCCAGACCCATTACCAGCATGGCCGTGGGGGAGATCGTGGTGACGGGCAGTCATCCCTTCATCGCGCAGGGGGACGATGTCTCGCTAATCATGCAGGTCAAGATTCGGTCAATCTTCGATCCCGCCATCGAGAAGTTTGTGGAGGGAGCTAAGAAGAACCGGCCCGATGCCAGGGAGGAGGGTTTCAGCGTCGGGCAGCACAGCGTTTACAGTCTGGTGACGGCAGATCGCGAGATTTCTCATTATCTTGTGGACCTCGGCAAGCAAACAGTTATCAGCAACTCGGAAGAGGCGATCCGACGGATTATTCAAACGTTTGATGGCGAGCGCGCGTCCCTCGCGGAGGCGGAAGATTTCCGATACATGCGTTTAATCTTCAAACACGATGACGCCAGCGAGTCGGGATTCGTCTTTCTCTCGGAATCCTTCATCATGCGGCAGATCGGCCCAAAGGCAAAGATCGCCCAGGCCAGACGCCTCCAATGCGGGACCGTCCTCAAAATGATCGCCAACGCCGCAATTCTCCACAAACACGCGGACGGGAAATTCCCGAAGTCTCTGGAGGAAATGATCGATAGCCAGTGCATTGAGTCGCGGTATCTCGTCTGTCCCAACGGCGGGAAATACTCGTGGGAAGCTGATGCCCTGACTCCAGTTTGCTCGGTGCACAATCGCCTCCGCTATCTGACGCCTATCGTGGAGCTGAAGACCGATCTTGCGAGTGAGAGGGAGAAAAAGGAGTACGAACGATTTGTCGAGCGATACAACAACTACTGGCGCAGGTTCTTCGATCCGGTGGGCATTCGGGTCGGCATGTCCTCGTCGGGTCTTACCCTGGAAACGCTGATCCTTCCACTCGTCGAAAACACGATCTATAACGCGGTCACGGAATTGGCCGGCGGAATGCCGGTCCCCCTTTCGCCGCGATATATGCTCCCGGAGACGATACTCTCAATTCAAGGTCAAATCCCACAGAAGGCTGTTACCGAGATAATTAGAGAATTGTGGGATGATTACGGAAGGGGTGGGGAAAGCGAGGTGCTCACGGCGGAGGAGGAAGCTGCTCGCAAGCAGGCGGAGGTTGATCTCGAAAGTGCTTTCGGAAACGTTCTGCCCGGAGTCGTCAAAGGCGTTTCCGATACTCTTGACATATTGGGCCTCAGCGAGCTCTCTGGCGAGCTTGTCGGGGAAGCTGATGCGGAGGAAATGGTGGAGGCTGCGGCGGCCCTGGTGCCGATAGTGGTGCCGATAAAAGTAAAAGGATCGCTGAACTTCTGCGACGATCACATGCTGTTCGGCATTCAGGCCGGTGAGATCGGTGGCCTTCCGGTTCAGGATATGGGGGGCCTCGAATTTGCAGCCGGCGCGGCGGCCATGGCCTTGAATTTTCCTCTCTATGTGTCCGTGGGCGTTACTGATCCCGCAGCCGCGGAGCGAGTTCTGTCCTACACCGCAGCCAGACTGGCTCGCCAGCGCCCGCGAGGTGGCGGGTTTGACTTCAGGGTGCTTGTCTACCGAGTCGAGCCGTACCGCGGCCGGAAAATCCACGTCGTGGAGGGCGTCATTGGCCCGGTGAGGCTCAGGGGATTCATCTCCATCCTCGGCTACGAGGCTTATCTGACGCCAAGGCTTTCAGTCCTGAAGAAACTTATAGACCTTGCGGAGGAAGGGCAGGCTGCTGAAGCTCAAGATCGTGGGCCATGGGGCAACGTGGCTCTGGTCATAAGGCCGAAGGCCTGGAGGAAGGTCAAAGACGACTTCCAGTTGGCCTGGGCCGCCACGGCCAGGGAAGCCTGCATCTCCAACCTCGACGAACTTCAGGTTCTTTTCAAATACTTCAGCGACATCGGGATGCCAATCGAGAAAGTCGCGGAAAAAGCCGACGGAACGCGATACTTCTGCCCCGAAGGAGGCGAATACCAGTACGACGCAGAGAAGAACCTTGTCGCGTGCAGCGTCCACGGGACGAAACAAAATCCGCGCCAGCCCGAAAGAATGCGAGAAGACGCCGCCTTCTCCCGATTGATAAACGGAATAGATCAAATAACCGTCTCCCTCGCCTTCCAAAGCGAAGGCGTGAGAACCCTGGTCCGAATGAAGTTCAAAGACGATTACCGACCGTTTGGCCTGTAAGCCCGGACGCTTGACTTCCTGGTTTGCCTGCGGGGAGGTGTCCACGGGTTCGCCTCGGGGGCGGGCCGAGGTGCAAGCTGGCGGCTCACGGCTTTGTGTTGACACGAGAAGCTCACCACTGTAATGTTGCATATTGTGATGATTGAGCAGACGGGGTGGACTGCCAAAGTGCAAAAGCCCAAAGGAGAGGGTTTTCAGCCGTGGCGAAAGCTAAGCTCGTAATCGAACAGGTCTCGGAAGAGCAGTATCAGGGACAGGCCACGCGGCGTCCACTGTATAGAAGACTGGAGAAGTTGCTGGGACTTCCCGTGATTTCCTTTTTCACGAGCTTTGTTTATCCAGTCATGCTCGAAGACAACGACGCGGACATGCTGGAGGGAGTTCTCCAAAAGTGCGGTCTCCCCAAGGGGTTCGCCCTGTTGGTGAGCTCCCCCGGAGGCAGCGCTTTGGCTGCTGAACGTGTGATAAACATTTGCCATTCCTACAGCGGTACAGGACACTACACGGTGGTTGTCCCGGCAAAGGCTAAGTCGGCGGCCACGATGATCTGCCTTGGCGCTTCCAAAATTATCATGGGCAAAACCTCGGAGCTTGGCACCGTTGATCCTCAGATGGTAGTTGAAGAAAACGGTAAGGTGAGGTGGTTCTCATTACACACTCTGGTGAAAAGCTATGAAGCCCTATTTGCGAAGGCCGTGAAGGAAAAGGGCAATCTTGAGCCATACATTCAGCAATTGGCCAAGTATGATTCAAGGGAAATAGCGGAGTTTCGATCGGCTCTGTCTCTCTCAAAGGATATTGCGGTTAAGTCGCTTAAATCAGGGATGCTGAAGGGTCTGTCGGAGAAAGATATCGAGAAGAAAATCCAGATTTTTCTGACTCCGGAGAGAGCTAAGGTCCATGGGAGGCCCATCTATGGCAAAGAAGCCAAAGAGTGTGGATTGGACGTAGAGACAAGGAACGTCAAGGATGAGATGTGGTCTCTCGTTTATGAGCTGTACGTTAGACTGAACAACTACGTATCGAGAAACAACGTAGCCAAGTGTATTGAAAGTGTAGATTCTTCCTTCAGGGCAATGGTGCCCAAAGCAGAAGGGCCAGAATGAAACAGAAAGACAGCAGCAAGTTATCCCCCGGTGAAAAAAAGAAGATCAAAGACGCAGAGAACAGCTACCGCAAGATGTGGGCAAAGGTAAAGCCCTTCGTCAAGAGCAGAAAGGTTAGACAGTATTCTACAAGGGGCCAGTGGAAGGTCTCGGGCGACGAGCCTTAGTGGCATCTTGACCGGGAGATGGTTGTCGGCGCTGCTGGGGGTCTTCCCCTGTACCTTGAGTCTTCGTGCGTCCGTCACCTCCCCTCTGCCTCGCACGTTTTATCGTGTGCTTCGTATAAAGCATCTGGCGGTTTTCGGTCAAAACCCCCGATGGTCTGATTCTCCGCCATCGCTCGCCCCACCACTACTCATGTAGCTACTCGCCGCAGCGAAAGGGGTTGACAAAGTGGGCGGTTCGGGGTTAGATGTTGCATTACGCCATCGCACCGTGGGGTAGGAAATACAGTCGGAAATTCCGTTGAGTGGAGGATGATATGGAACTGGTCGAACGGATTAAGGATGGAGTGATCAAGGGGGACATCGGAGTTGATACGAAGGTTGAGGAGCTGGTGAAGTCGGCTCTGGACCAAAGTGTCCCGTTGGAAACGATTTTGAAGAATGGGCTGATTGCCGGGATGTCGGTCATCGGAGAGCAGTTCAAGAAAAATGAGGTTTATGTGCCGGAGGTTTTGATCGCGGCTCGGGCCATGAAATCGGGGATGGCGATTCTCAAGCCACTCCTTGCCGACAGCAACATCGAGCCGGCAGGGACGGTGGTCATCGGCACGGTCAAAGGTGACCTGCACGACATCGGGAAGAACTTGGTGTCAATGATGCTGGAGGGAGCCGGATTCGACGTGATTGATGCGGGGATTGACGTTCCTCCTGAGAAGTTCATCCAACTGGCGCAGGAGAACAATGCGGACATGATCGGGATGTCGGCTCTGCTTACCACGACAATGCCGGGAATGAAGAACACGGTCGAGGCGATTCAGGGATCGGCTCTGGCTGATAAGGTGAAAACGATCATCGGGGGAGCGCCGCTGACGCAGAGATACGCTGACGAGATCGGTGCAGGAGGATTCGCCCCGGACGCTGCATCTGGAGTGGATAAAATCAAGGAATTGCTGGGAATTGCCTGAGGGCATTTTGTGCTCTGTGCCTCTGCGTTGAGAATGATAGAGTATGAAACGCAGAGACGCAAAAAGGCGCGGAGGGAAACCTCGATATCGTCCTCATCGGCGGAAAGGACGCGATAATGCTGATTATCGGTGAGAGGTTAAACACGTCCAGGAAAGGGTTGCATGAGGCCGTTGAGAAGAGAGATGAGGAGTTCCTGAGGGAGATCGCTCGAAAGCAGGTCGAGAACGGAGCGAATTATCTGGATGTGAATTGCGGGACCAGGTTGGAGCATGAGGTGGAGGACCTGCCCTGGCTGGCGAAGCTCGTTCAGGAAACGGTTGATCTGCCGTTGAGCATAGACACGCCCAATGCCGATGCCGCAGAAGCCGCGCTGAGCATTCACAAAGGCAAGCCTATTATCAATTCGATCTCTGCGGAATCTGATCGCTACGAGAAGATGCTGCCTCTCGTCAAGAAGCACAACGCGGGCGTCATCGCTCTCTGTATGGACGATGAAGGCATGCCGGAGACGGCGGAAAGGAAATTCGAGGTGGCGAGCAAACTCCGTGAGCGACTAATTTCTGATGGCGTGCCGGAAGAGGACATCTACCTCGATCCGCTGGTTCAGCCGGTGGGGTCGAATCAGGCGGCGGGGATGGTGGTGGTCAATGCCATCCGCGAGATCGCACGCGAGTTTCCTAATACGCATATCTCCGCCGGAGTCAGCAACGTTTCCCACGGGATGCCCAAAAGGAAATTGCTCAATCGCGCATTCATCGTGTTGTGTATTGCCGCCGGGTTGGATACGGCCATCGTGGACCCGAACGACGCGGACATCATGCAAAGCATTCTGGCCGCCGAAGTGCTCTCCGGCAGGGACGAGTTTTGCGCGGGGTACCTGGCGGGATATCGAGCGGGCAAGATCGCCTAAAAGGCTTGGCTGCTGGCCGAAGCGTCCGCTGGCTATAGGCGTGACAAAACCGAATTCCTTCCCTGGCCGTGCATGTTGCAGAACCTTTCACCGCGGAAATACGCCCGCTGTGAAGGCTGGCAACGGTGTTCGGATCCGGGCAGGCTCTCTGGAAACCCTCATTGAAGACCATCAAAGCGAGAATAAGACCTTCCGGTCGCGAATTCCCCATTGATCCTGCCTCAACCCTTCTCGAGAATCTTCAGAAGCAAGGGTTATTCGTTGACAGCGTTTGCGGAGGGAAGGGCACGTGCGGTAAGTGCCGGGTGCGGTTCATCAAAGGCGCTCCCCCGCCTTCCGAAAGCGACAATCGGCACCTCTCCGAGAAGCAGATCGAGGAAGGATGGCGGCTCGCGTGTCAAGCTAAGGTTGCCGGGGAAATTGAGCTATTTTTGCCGCCAGCCAGCCGCGAGACACCCACCACTATCGTAGCGAAGGGCCGTTGCATCGAGAAAGAGATTGACCCCGGCGCCAAGAAATTCTTCCTTCAAATGCAGCCGCAGACGCTTGAAAGGCCTATCGGAGACGCGGATCTGATCCTGGAAGAACTGGGGATGGGCGACCTTTCCATTGATTTGCCTGTCGTGAGCGTGCTTCCTCGCCTTCTTCGCGAGGCTGATTACAAGGTGACGGTGACAGTCACCGGCACGGAGATCACCAAAATCGAGCAGGGAGACACGACCGACAGGAATTTCGGCCTGGCCATAGACATCGGGACGACAACGCTTGTTGTTTGTCTGATTGATCTGGGCTCCGGAGAGGAAAAAGCGGTCATCGGGGGTTTCAATCCGCAGAGGCGCTTCGGGGAAGATGTGATCTCGAGAATTCGGCATTGCAGCGAGGAGCCCGGTGGTTTGGAGGATATGTGGGAGGCGCTGACGGTAGAGCTTGCCGATATGATCAATGACGCTTGTGAAGAGGCCGGGATCAGGCAATCGGATATTAGCGAAGCGGCGATCGTGGGCAATCCGGCGATGCAACATATTGCTCTTGGGATTGATCCGTCATCCATCGGGGTGATGCCGTACGCTCCTGCGATTTCGCGGAAGGCTCGAGCTCGGCCTTACGAGGAGTTGGGTGATGACATCGGTCCGTACCCGATTCAGATACCGCCGAACCTCAGCGGTTTTATTGGCAGCGACATCGTCGCGGGGATCATTTCACAGGGACTTCTGGAGAGCGAGGAAATTCAGCTTCTGATTGATCTGGGAACAAATGCGGAGATTGTCCTGGGCAACAAAAACCGGCTGCTGGTCAGCAACGCCGCGGCGGGACCTGCGTTCGAGGGCGGCAACATTGAGTCTGGAACGAGCGGTCTGGAAGGCGCCATTGATCGGGTCTGGTTCGACCAGGAGAACATTCGGTTCAGCGTCATAGGCAACATCGAGCCGGGCGGAATTTGCGGGTCGGGCTTGGTGGATGCCGTCGCCTGCCTCCTCGACTTGGGGATCCTCGATAGTTCCGGAAAGATGGCCGATGCCGCGAAGCTGCCGAAGGAGCTATCCGAGAAGATCAGGAAGAGGTTGAAGAAGAAGAAATCCAAAAAATTCTGGTTCTCTGATGAGATATATTTGTCACAGAAGGATGTCCGGCAAGTACAGGCGGCAAAGGCGGCGGTGGCGGCTGGAATTGAGATTCTGACAAGGAAGATGGACATCCAGGCGAATGAAATCTCTCGAGTAATGATCGCGGGAGCTTTCGGCAGTTACGTGAATGCCGTGTCCGCGAAAAGGATCGGGCTTTTTCCGGACGTGCCGCTGGACAAGGTGATCTCAGTGGGCAACTCCGCTCTGGAAGGAGCGAAAATGTACCTTCTGTCCAGGCGTGTTAGGGAAATGGCGGATCGCATTCGTGACATCGTTGAGCTGCACGAGCTTTCCGCCGAAAAGGAGTTCAGAGATGTCTTCGTCTCGAAGATGGCGTTTGGGTAGGTCGTAGCCGAAAAGGAAACAACTGGCTCGAACCACCTGTGAGGAGAAGCATCAGCGGTTAATCTTGCCTCAGGTCTCCGATTTCTGCGGGTTCGAGGCGGACGGCTTAATTGAAGGTAAGCAAGGATTCTGCGATCGAGTCCTGTCAGGTGCCATGATCGTCGAGGTGATGTTGTGACCGGCACTGCGCCTGGGAGCGTGAAGACCGTTGCCGAGCCAGAAAAAGATCGGAGGCCCGCGAATAGGTGTTGGGGCCTCCGATTCCTTTAGGGATGAGCCCTTTGTCAGCCGATCACAGATGATACGGATGCCGCTGCGGCCGACCCATCAGCCGTCGAGCCTCCTCGTCGCCAACAATCTCCTGCTTGGCCTGGTCCCAATGGAGCTTGCGGCCAAGGATAAACGAGAGGTTGCCCAGGACGCACAGGTTAGCCACACCGACCGCCGCTTCGATGTTCATGATGGTCTTCTTGCCCGTCTTGATGCCCTCGAACCAGTCTTCCCAGTGGCCCGGGCTTTTGCGGACATCTTTCGCGCCGGGGGGTGGCACCCACTCGCGGGCTTTTCTCTCAGCCCATGTACCGCCATCACCGCCCCAGTGCGTGAACGTATCTTTCGAGCCGTGATAAACGGCGCCGTAGCCGGGGCGGACGATCCTGGCCTCGCCGGGTTTTCTTTCTTCTGCTGGCGGCGCGTTGCCGGTCTCTTGATCCCAGATCAGAACCCAATCGGGGTCCTTGAACGTGTAGGTCACATGCATGGTGACGGCTGAGTCCCAGAGCCCCCTGCGAGGTGAAGTGCCCGTCGCCTCGATGGTCACCGGGCCGGTGTCGTCGGCGCCCATCCACCATTTGGTGCAGCTCATCACATGGGCGCCGCGGTCACGAATCTGCCCACCGCCCGACTCCATGATCCAACGGAAGACGCCGTGGTGATACTTTCTGTTGTACGGCCGCCAGCGCAACGGGCCCAGCCACATATCCCAGTCCAACTCGGCCGGGGGATCACTGTCCGGGACGGGATTGTTGTCCTCAGGACTGTTGTAGTGAAAACACCACACCTTATCAATGTGTCCGATGTTGCCGTTGACCAGGTACCGGTGTGACAGATAAGCCTCCCGCTGGGATCGTCCCTGGGAGCCGACCTGCACCGTAACCTTGTTCTCGTTCGCCGCCCTGACCATCGCCTTGCCTTCCTCGATGGTGCAGCACGCTGGCTTCTCCACGTAGATGTGCTTGCCGCATTCGGCGGAATGGACCGTCTGAACCCCATGCCAGTGATCGGGCGTGGCGATCACCACTGTGTCAATGTCCTTACGCTCGAGAACATAGCGGTAGTCACGGTACGGCGTGACAGGTTTCCTCGACCCCCTCGCCAGAGACCTCGCTGCGCCTGCGAGCCTGTTCTCGTCAACATCACAGGCGGCTACGCATTCGATGGAATCGGCAATCTCGGACCTCCTGATCTCGTTCATGAGGCCCATGCCCCTTCCGCCGGAACCGATCAGGGCGGTGGTCAGCTTTTCATTTGCCCCCGGTCTGCCCGCCTCGGCCAGCACGCCGGAAGAGATGATGTACGGGGCGCCTACCGCGGCGCCCAGGGTTCCCAGGAACTGCCGCCGATTGATTTTGTTCTGCTTGTCCATTGTATCTCCACCTCTCGGTTTAGAATCCTTTGAGTGCCTATCTCCATCCATAGGATTATCCCACCGGCTTCAAGTCTGTTTTCCGGGTGGGCACCAGCTTCTGGCACGGAAACCCCCGAACCCTGACGCCGCGCGCTCGTAACGACTGAGCGATGTTGATCTTGAACTCCTGGGGCACGGTTCTCAAGGCTCGTCTCAGCGCCCTGAGGGATCCTCTGCCCGGCAACCGCTCTAAGACCATCCGTGCATCTTCGCGCAATTCCTTGTCCGATAAGTGTGCGGCGACGGCTGCGACTGCCTCGTCACCCGCGATTTCCGAAATCATCCACATCACCTCTCGCCGGACCGGCACCGGCTGCGAGTCGCGCAAGAGCGGGATCAGCTCAGCAACGACCGCCTTTCTCTCGCCGTCAGCTCCGGGGCGACCTGCATGGCGGACGATTTTCCACAACGCTCGCTTCGCGGCCCGCGCGACCTCGAAGTCCTCGTCAGTTATCACCGCCACCAGAGGTTTGACCGCCGGTGCGCCGACTTTTCCCGCGTTGTCCCTGGCCTTGGCCCGCACATTGTGGTCCTTGTCCCTGATCTTGGTGATCAGGTCACTGACCACTTCTTTTAGTTTCTCTTCAGGCATATTCAGACCCTCCTTCATTGGATTTGGGGTTTCTCGCACGGCCTCCACGCTCCCCCGTGTTAGGCGACACGGAAGCCGGTCGGGGGTGTTCAGAGAAACATGAGGAAGTGTACCAGAACCATACTGCCCCAATGCAAGGCCAAAAATCCCTTCACCACAACATGAAGTTCAACGCCCGATATGACTTCGTAGGTGGTGAGGTGTTGACGTCGAGAAGGGATGCCTGAAAGATCCTCGCCCTCCACCGGCCGGTCGCGAGCGACCTTCGCCTGATCATTTCTACCTTGAAGGCAACAGTGATCTTGAGCGAATAGCTGACCTCGCCACGAACATCGCTGAAGATGTAGACTATATGATCGAGGGCGAGATCGTGCGGCATCGGACAGAGGACTACCGCCCGCACTCCAAGGAAGAGTGAAAGCTGACCCCTATCATCTCTCCGAACCAGAGGCCGGGCCATGCAGGGTCGCGTAGTCCCAACAGTGCCATGTCTGCGGTGTAGGTTACTTGTCAAAGTGCGAGCATAAATTTCCCACCTGAGTTAGAGCCTCGCTTATGCTATTCTGAAGATATGTTAGTTCTCCCAACCCGAGTGGAGGTGCAGATCATGCTTTTCCTCAATGCAAGACATAGAGTAGCCACAATATATTTGTTTCTAATAACGACATGGTTGCTGTCGGCCGTTGCGCTCGCCGCTGACGTGACAGATGACTATTTTCCTCCACCGGAGTCGAAGGGCGGATGGCGAAAGCTCGATAACCCGGACGACATTCGCCGGCTCACCGGGATGGACCCGGGCAAACTGGCCGACCTCAGGCAATGGCTGCTGCGGTCAGACAATCGCAAGTTTGCTGCGGTGGTGATCCGGCGAGGATACATCGTGTTGCAGGTGGAGCGGGGGCGCAGTTCCAAAACGCACAGCGGCAGGATCGCGTCCTGCTCCAAGGCGATCTGCGCGACGGTCCTGGCCATCGCTTCGGAGGAAAGCCAGAAGGGACACACGCCTAAAAAGATGGGATTCGATGATCCGGCGTTCAACTTCATCCCCTGGGCCAAGCCGCTCAGCGACCCCCGCAAAGCGAAGATCACCGTCAAACAACTGTTCAATCATACCTCCGGCATTGCACCTGAATCGAGCGGTGCGCCCAACCGCGGTCGGTGGGAGTGGTTTCTCGGCCACACCGGCGATCCGAAGACGGCGCGGTTGGCATTCGACCCGGGTACGGACCTGGACTACTCGACGCACGGGCTCCACCACGCCTCGCTCGTGTGCGAGGGTGTTACCGGAATGACTTATGATCGTTTCGCCATCGAGAAATTGTTCCAGCCGCTGGGAATTGAGAAGTGGTGGTTTCAGTGGTTTGACGGCGACGAAAAGCACGGGAGGCATCCCTCTCACGGGCTCGGTCTTCCGGCACGCGAAATGGCTCGTATCGCCTACTGCATGCTTCGCGGCGGGCGGTGGAAGGATCAGCAGGTGATCCCGAAATGGTTCATCGAGGAGACGGCAGCTCCAACACACTCGATCAAGGGCAGAAAGACGTTTGATCGCGACGCCGAGTCCTGGTCGCACGGCTGGGAGTTGCCAGCACGCTTGACCGACGCACGCGGCCGAGGTATCCCCAGAGATGCTCGCTTCAAGCCCGGCTCCGGCGGCCAACTGATTGCCTTTGTGTCCAGCCTGGACCTCGTCGTGACACGTCAAACGGGCAGCAGCGGCAATTGGGCCTTCGAGGAGTACCTACGTCTGGCCTGCCAGGCAGTCATCCAAGAGCAGTAAGGGAGTGAAGACATGCGAATGACTTTCCTCGAACCCGCGGCTATTCTTCCGACCGTCGTCGTATTCACCGTGTTGTGCGCGATTGAGACAGCGACACAGGCACAGCAATTCGAGTGGGAGAGAGCGTCCCCTGCAAGCCAGGGCATGAATGAATCGAAACTCCAACAGGCTCGTGAATATGCACTCACAGGCGGCGGATCAGGCTACATCATTCGCCACGCAAAGTTGGTCATGTCGTGGGGCGATCCGAAAAAGAGATACGACCTGAAGTCTACGACGAAATCAATCGGTGCGACCGCGCTCGGCCTTGCGATCATGGACGGAAAGATAAGGTTGACCGACAAAGCAAGGAAGTATCACCCAACCCTGGCCGCGCCACCTGCCAGCAATGCGGAAACAGGCTGGCCAGACAGAATCACCATTCTGCATTTGGCCACGCAGACGGCCGGCTTCGAGAAACCGGGAGGCTACGGTAAGCTGTTGTTCCAGCCTGGCGCCAAATGGCATTATAGCGACGCAGGACCAAATTGGCTGGCCGAGTGCGTTACGCTGGCTTACAAAAAGGACTTGAAAGAACTGATGTTCGACCGCGTGTTTTCACCCATAGGCATCAAGAGGATCGATCTGACCTGGCGCAGGAATGCTTATCGCCCGGGCAATATCAACGGCATTCCGCGGCGGGAGTTCGGTTCTGGAATCAGCGCAAACGTAGATGCCATGGCCCGCATCGGTTACCTCTATCTCCGCGGCGGCAAGTGGAATGGGAAACAGATTATACCGAGGAGCTTTGTTGATCGAGCGAGCACAACAGTTCCTGAAGTCCTCGGCCTTCCCGAATGGGATGCCGAACGATACGGCAATGCCTCCGACCACTATGGCCTCCTTTGGTGGAACAACGCTGACGGAACGCTTGCCGGCGTGCCCAGGGATGCGTACTGGACCTGGGGTTTGTATGATAGCCTGATCGTCGTCATTCCCAGTCTGGACGTCGTCGTTGCGCGGGCGGGAAAGTCGTGGCAGCGATCCTGGGACAGCCACTACGCCGTTCTGAAGCCCTTCCTCGAGCCGATCTGCGCTTCCGTCAGCAAAGCAGGAGATAAGAGGAAACCACCAGAAGCGTCATAGAATCTGGGAGGGGAATGTCTGTGAATGCTATCGCAAGGACTGGATTTGCTCTTCTAACAGCTCTCATCCCGTATTCGACGACTGCTCAGGCAGAGGATGCGCTTCAGGCGTTCGTGCATGTCTCCCAGCGTGATCCGCGCTATTTTGAGCTCTCGAGCGGCGAGCCTTACATTCCCATCGGTCTAAACCTGATTCATCCGTCGGGAGTGGGAACGCCGGAGCAGCAGATGGCGCAAATGGAAGAGTGGATGAGGAAACTCTCCGAAAACGGCGGCAATTACATCCGCGTCTGGCTCAGTGCTTCCTTTTGGGACATTGAGCACGAGCGCAGTGGCGTATACGACGAGGCGAAGGCGAAGCGCATTGATACCCTGCTCGCCCTCGCCGGGAAATACGACATTCGCATCAAAATGACCATTGAGCATTTCCGTTATTTCGAAAGCGACCGCGGACGCTGGGCAGCGAAGCCGTTGCATCACGTCTCGAAGGGCGGGCCGGCCGAGAATATCGCCGACTTCTTCGACGGGGAGAAAAGCCGCGCTCAGTTCAAGAGAAAGCTTGCCTGGTATGCCAATCGCTACGGCGATCAGTCCGTGGTCTACGGCTGGGAACTCTGGAACGAGATCAATGCCGTTCGCGGCGGCGATTACATGGCGTGGACCGAAGTGATGCTTGCGGAACTCCATCGGGTGTTTCCCAGGAACCTGGCCATGCAAAGCCTCGGCAGCTTCGACCGCGCCAGGGCGCGTGCCCTCTACCACCGCCTGAGCACGATGGACGGTAACGATGTGGCCCAGGTGCACCGGTACCTTGATTTGGGAGCGAGCCTTGCGGTGTGTGGAGGACCGGTGGATGTCCTGGCCGCTGACGCCGTGGAGGAGCTGCGCGCGTTAGACCCCGGCAGACCGATCATCCTTGCTGAGAGCGGAGCCGTCGAACCGAACCACACAGGGCCGTTCAAGCTATATACGAAGGACAAGGCCGGCATCATCCTGCACGACGTGCTGTTCTCGCCGTTCTTCGCGGGAGCAGCCGGAGCCGGACAGATTTGGCACTGGCACAGGTACGTGGACAAGAACGACCTCTGGTGGCAGTTCGGGCGATTCGCCGAAACGGTCAAACACCTCGACCCGCCCGCGGAGGGCTTTGAGCCCCTGAAGCTGAAGCATCCCAGGCTGCGGGTTTACGTGCTCAAGGGCAGAAGGACGATCCTGGCCTGGTGCCGAGATTCAAAGAATACGTGGAGGACTGAGTTGGCCGAAGGCAAGGTACCGGAAACGATCCGCGGAATATCAGTGGATTTCGGTGAAGTGCTCGGTTCTCTGGAAAGCGCGCACGCTCGCACCTACGACCCATGGAAAAACCGCTGGAGCGAAGTAAACATCAAAGACACGGCAATCGCTTTGCCGGCTTTCATGCGCTCCATCGTGATCCGGATAAACCGAATCGCTGACCAGTAAGGCAAGAGTGAATTTCACTACGACAGGAGATGTCCGCTCCGGCTGCGCCGCAACCAGCGCATGAAAAGTACGAGGTTAATTGCGGTGATCGGGAACATGGAGCCGAGTCCTGCCAACGCGAGCGTCGGTATCCCCTCCTTCAAGGCGAATATAACAAAGCAAAGGAAAAGGGCTCCGTAGCCTGTGGTGGGAATGACAAACACGGACTTCGCAATATGGGCGTTCCTTATTGGCTTTATCACTCAGAACATCAAACAGTTGACATTTCATAGGAATTGTAATACGCTTTCTCATTATGAAAAAGGAAGACGCTCGGTTGCTTTCTCCCGAAGCTCAGGAGGCCATTCGCCTGCGGGCGGTGCAGGCCATCCTGGGCGGCATGAAACAAGTGGAAGCTGTCCGCGTCTTTCGCGTTTCGCGGGCTGCCATCGGCAAATGGACGGCGCGGTATCGCCAGGGCGGCCTCCGAGCGCTGCGTGCCCGGCGGCGAGGTCGCCGCAAAGGTCAAGGTCGCCTCAAGAGCTGGCAGGCAGCCCAGATTGTGCGAGCCATCACCGACCGCACGCCGGACGAGGTCAAGCTCCCCTTTGTGCTGTGGACCCGCCAGGCGGTTGCCGCGTTGGTGGAGCAGCGATTCGGAGTGCGGGTGTCGCTGATGACCGTGGGTCGTTGGCTCAAACGGTGGGGCTTGACTCCGCAGAAGCCCCGCGAATCCGCGGGGCGGGGCTGGGAACAGAACCCCAGGGAGGTCAAGCACTGACTCAAGGTGGAATATCCGCGGGTGCGGCGTGAGGCCAGGGCAGAAGGGGCGGAGATCCACCGGGGCAAGGAGATGTGGCTGCCTAGCGACCATCAGACCGGCGCCTGCTAACGAGATGGTGGCGGAGGTGCGTGGCTATCTGAGGAGCACGCAGAGGCAGCCGGAGATGGTCAATCCCGCCTGAGGTGGGAGACACCTTCGGTTCGATATGCGATGGAGTAAATTGCGGACCATCAGATTGTCTACTATTTAGGCTTCGGAGTAACAAATCACCGATGGCAACCCGGGGGGATTGCGGCCGAGGCAATCCCCCCGCGAAGTTAATCCGCGTTGCTTTTACAGTTGCCCCTCCCCTCAATCAGCCAGGCTCAAGAAGACAGAGGTCCAGGACCATCACCCACAGGGACAAAATCTCCGGTCATCTTCACCTCGCCGCAGAGCATTGCCCTTGCCAGGTCGTTCAGTTCGAAGGTGTCGTTTTCGTGGTTGCCGTCGAGGATGGCGTTTCCCCTGGGGTGCTTGATGATGTACATGGCAAGCACGGTTCGCTCCACGACGTTCGCATCTTGCACAAAGCGGAAAAGAGATGGGTTGATTGTGCGAGCGATCTTGAGGTACTTCTGCCTGGCGAAGTGCTCGTTCAGGAAAGGCAGCATTTCTTCGTAGCGCTCGCAGAGCACGAGCAAGACCTTCTTCAGTAAGTCCCCCTTCTTTCCAGTCATGGGCTTCCCATATCTCCGCAAAACTTCCTTCAGAGCCTCGTTGGGAAGTTGCTGGGTTGTGATCTCGCCGACACGGAAAGAGGGAATATGCTTTTCTGCGATCTCGCCTTCCGATGCATCCGGTTGGACGCTTTGCATGTAATTCGTCGAGAAGAAGAATATCTGGCATCTTTCGTCCTGAAGCATCTTCTCGACATCCTCAATGGAGGTGAAAAAGCAAAATTTGCCCTTAGCTGTTCTCCACCTTTCAGCTATCACCTTCGCTGCCTCCCTCAGACCTTTTCTTGCGGGGAGACTCGGGACGAATCTGATGAAGTTCCCGAGGAAAGTGCAGTTGTACTTGAGGTCGTTCTCCAGCAAGGCAGTGCCTCTCTTGTAAGGATATTCCCTCCAGACGATGTCGAAGTGCTTGATCTGAGGCACGAGGGAGAGGAGACCTTTCCCATCGCTTGTCGTTATGGCGGACAGGAAAGAAGTTGACCGGAAGTTTGTTGTGGGCTGGCAGGTTGAAAGAGCTCGGCCGGCCCAATGCTCAACCTGCCGGACAGGGGAGGTGCGGCAGTGGCCACCTAATTCTTGAGGTAGCTGATCCAGCCGTGATGTCCGTGCATAGACGGCAGCTATCGCTCGCTCGAGCGATCCACGTTGATTCCCGGCGGTTACTTACCTTGTCGCTTCAGGTCGGCGTAAGTGATGAGCTTGATTCCTCTTTTTCTGATGACCTCTTTCACGTTCGGGCTCGTGAAAACCCTGGTGATGGCGTCGCGGTGCTTTGCCACGTGCTCGTAGCCTTTATGACCTATTGCCCTCATCTCGAGCGTATCCAGTCCCGGGTGCTCCACCATGAGCCATGTGCCTGGGGTTAGTTTCTCCAGGGTTTCAATCAGAGCGGCCTCTCTCTTCTCCGGCGGATCCTCGCTGGAACCCCAATTCCCCGCATATTTTACACCCTGGTCCATCAGTTCTCCCCAGCCGGAACGCAGACCATACTCTCTCGCCAGCTTTTTGACCAGATTGGCCAGGTCCGGCCGGCACGTGGCGGCGCCCATATGAGCCGACAAATGCGTCACATTCTTAATTTTCTTCATGGCCAGCTCAATCTGCGCGCGTAACTCTTTTTCGACTTCTTCCGGTTTCGGATCGGCATTATAGAAGCCGGTCCCCGGCGGCCAGCGGTTCCACTCGCGGGTCTGAGGATAGAAGTACCCGTATTCGTTCACCAAACTTGGGGAGTCAGTGAGTGGTCTCCATTTGTAGTTGTCCCACTCACTTGTGAGTGTCAAATGAATCCCAACATCCAGGGCGGGGTTCTCATTCAGCATCTTTGCCGCCTCCTCAAACCAGGGACATGGGACCATCACCTCTACGGAGCGCATGATCCCTCCACGGTAGCATTTGATGCAGGCCACATTGGCGGCGTGACTGCTACCCATATCGTCGCCCCGGACAATCAGCCGGATCGCACCGTCATGCGCCTTTTCTTCTGCCGACAGAGCATGGCCCAGAAGGACCAACGCCGTCGAAGCCGCTACCAGCAAGCTCAACGCTGACATCAAGGTGCCACTACGCCGTTTCACAGTCACCTCCTACCAGTAAACCCTTATTCCAGACTGGTATGCGATCAGTTGTGCAGTTAAGCCACAAAAGCAACCTGAAATCCAGTCGAGATTTCATTTTACCTGCCTTTCGCTGAACATTGGTACAAATTGTTCCGCTGCGATCAGTGGGATGTGAGGCCTCGGGCGATGGACTTCTTGCAGGAATTCACGAGACGCTATTACTGCCGTTTACCCGAGTATACTGCCTGCCCGAACTTACGCCCATTGTCTGACAATTTGGTCTGGACTTCCTTGTTCTTACCGATTACTTTTACCAGGAGGCAATCATGCAAGTCGTAGGAAAGCGATCTCGAAAGGAGGGGAAAAATGAGAAGGACTAAGTTCGGTTTATCGTGCGTTGCGTTCGTTGCGCTGGTCTCGGCCGTCGGCTTGGTCGGTCTGGCGCGGGCGGCAGAACCGGTCAGGGATGACGGCAAATTGCGCATCATCGTGTTTGGGGCGCATCCGGATGATTGTGAGATCAAGGCGGGAGGCGCCGCAGCAATGTGGGCGGCGCAGCGCCATCATGTCAAGTTTGTCTCCGTTACAAACGGCAATATCGGGCACGCCAAGATGGCTGGTGGTCCGCTGGCCAAGCGGAGGACAGAAGAGGTGAAGAGGGTGGGAAAAATACTCGGTGTCGAAGAGACGCAGGTGTTGGACAATCACGACGGAGAGTTGATGCCCACTCTGGAGAATCGCAAGGCCATCGTCCGGCTGGTTCGCGAGTGGAATGCTGATATTGTCATGTCGCATCGGCTGAACGATTACCACCCGGACCACCGCTACACGGGGATTCTGGTGCAAGATGCGGCGTTTATGGTGACGGTGACTCACCTTTGTCCCGATGTGCCCGCCTTAACCAGGAATCCCGTTTTTCTCTATCTTTCCGACCGTTTCCAGAAGCCCAATCCGTTCAAGCCGGACGTTGTGGTGGCTATTGACGATGTACTTGAGCAAAAGGCGCGTGCCCTCTGGGAACTTGAATCGCAGATCGAAAGCCTCTGGGCTACGGGAGGTTTTGAGAAAGTGGTGCCGGTGCCCAAAGAGGGACCAGCCCGCGAAAAGCGGCGAAAAGCCGTGGACCGGAGATGGGCCTGGAGGGCTGAGCGCGTCGCAAACCAGTACAGAGACAAATTAGCTGAGCTGTACGGTCCGGAGAGGGGCAAAAAAGTCCGGTACGCGGAGGCGTTTGAAATTTGCGAATACGGCCGGCGGCCTTCCCAGGAACAGCTCAAGCGGCTTTTCCCGTTTTTTGGAAAGTGACAAAGCAGGGATAACACGGAGCATCTGTCTGATGTTAGCAACATCGGTAGTGAAAAGAGCCGCGACTCTGTCCGTTGCGCTACAGGTTTTGCTGACGATAATACCTGTGGGCCACGCAGATTCGTCAGCTTCGTGGTCAGTTGTCCCGGATGGGGCCGATGGAGCTGAAGATGTTCCCAGAAAGCTTGAGACAAAGCCTCGGTTGGGCATCAACCTGGCGGGGCCGGCGGACTGGAACACGGAGCTCCCATTCGTGGACGTGTTCCGTCTCTCGCGCAGATGGGTCAGTCAGAAGAAAGGCGCTCGATGGGGCAAAGGGCCAGCGATTGCCCTTGATGAGCACGGCTGGGTGACGAGACTGGAGCCCGGTTGCTGGGCTGAGACGCCGCTCTGCACCATTCGCGGCGGCCACTACCCCGCTGGCGAATACACGGTGCTTTACGAGGGCGAGGGAAAGCTCGATGTTTGGAATGCCGCGGCAGCGGTTTCGCGTGAGTCAGGCAAAATCGTGGTCAAGGTCAATCCTTCCAAGGGCGGTTTTCACCTCAAGCTCATGGCCACGACCCCGGCGAATTACATCCGCAACATCCGCGTGATCATGCCGGGCTTTCTTGAGAGTTACCGCGACAACCCCTGGCATCCGGCTTTCCTCAAACGCTGGCAGGGCGTCGCTTGTTTGCGCTTCATGGATTTCATGAAGACCAATAACTCGAAGATCAGTTCGTGGGCGCAGCGGCCAAAGCTTGATGACGCCACGTTCACCAGGAAAGGCGTTCCACCCGAATTGATGATTGACCTCGCCAACCGCCTGAAAGCCGCCCCGTGGTTCTGTATGCCCCACCTGGCCGATGATGATTATGTCCGCAGCTTTGCGAAGATGGTCAAGGAGCGACTGGACCCGAGGTTGAAAGTTTACATCGAGTACTCAAACGAGGTGTGGAACGGTATGTTCCGGCAGAGCCGCTGGGCTGGCGAGCAGGGAAGGAAGCTGGGCTTCGCTGAGAAGCCGTGGGAAGCGGCGTGGCGCTACACAGCCTATCGCTCGGTGCAGATTTTCCGCATCTGGGAGGAAGTATTCGGCGGCACGCAACGTTTGGTGCGCGTGCTGCCCTCGCAGGCAGCGAATCCGTATGTTTCAGAACGGATCGTTGAGTTCCAGGATGCCTACAAACACGCCGATGCTCTGGCGATCGCGCCTTACATCTCTTGCAACGTCCGCCGCGAGGGCGGCAAGGTGAATGCCGCCACGGTCGAGAAATGGACGGTGGATCAAGCGCTGGGCTACATGGAGAACACAGCTCTGCCGCAATCCATCACGTGGATTCAGGGCAGCAAGAAAGTGGCGGACGAGTACGGACTGAAGCTCGTCGCCTACGAAGGTGGGCAGCACATGGTGGGCGTGCATGGCGTTGAGAACAACGAGACCATCACAAGACTCCTGCATGCTGCTAACGCTCACCCGCGAATGGGTGAGATCTACCGTAAGTATTACGACGCCTGGGTGAAGGAGGGCGGCGACTTGTTCTGCAATTTCTCCTCGGTCGACAGGTGGAGCAAGTGGGGCAGTTGGGGCTTGCTCCAGTTCTGCGATGACGATCCCGCGAAATCGCCGAAATTCATGGCCACCATGCGCTGGGCCAGAGAACTGGGTCAGCCCGTGAATTTGCCAAACCTGTGATTAAAGAAGCACAGTGCGCCCACAGATGCCGCCTGAACAGATTGCAGGACGCAAGAGAATTGGGTAAAATCGAAAACGATTGGCGTAGCGGCACAGTTGCCTGAACTTAAGATGGGACATTCTTGTTAAGAGAATCGCAACCTTTTCAATTCCAAAACGCAGAGGATAGATGCCATGAGCAAGAAGCTCACCCGACGTCAGTTTCTCCGCGATAGCGCGGCGGCGGCGGCCGCGCTGGCTACGGGATTGACAGCCACCAAGGAAACCGATGCTGGCAAGTCCGCGAAGGTGAATACCAGCAAGATTCTCAACTACAACCCGGACATGGAGTACCGCCGCTGCGGGAAGACGGGCCTCATGATCTCGGCCATTGCCTTAGGCGGACACTGGAAGCGTCTCGTCAAAGTCATCGGCGGCGAGGAGCCGCCTGGATGGATGACAGTGGACATTGACCGGCGAGATTTCCAGAAGAACCGCTACGACGTCGCCACCCGCTGCATCGAGCGCGGCATTAACTACGTGGATGCTTGCTGCCGCGAAGAGATTCTCGCCTACGCCAAGGCGCTCAAAGGCCGCCGCGACAAGATGTACTTCGGCTACTCGTGGCACATCTGGGAAAGCCGCTTCGAGGAGTGGCGCTCTCGCAAGAAGCTGCAGGAGGGCCTCGACAGGGGCATAAAGGAAGCTGGCTTGGACTATGTGGACCTGTGGCGAATCAGCCTCCTGGTTGACAGCAGCCAGCACAGCGAGGCGGAGATCGAGGAAGCAGTCGCAGCCCTCGACTGGGCTAAAAGGACCGGTCGCGCCCGGTTCATCGGCGTCTCGTGTCACGACCGGCCGCACCTGAAAAAGCTCATTGAGACCTATCCCGACCAGATGGAGGTCATCCTCACCCCCTACACCGCAAAGAGTAGACTTGCCACCGACGAGATGGGGTTATGGGCGGCGATCAAGAAGTACGACGTCGGCTGGTTCGGGATCAAACCGTTTGCCAGCAACTCGGTGTTCAAGGGCGATAGTTCGCCGACCAGCCCGCATTTTGAAGAGGACAATCGCATCGCGCGTTTGGCCATCCGGTACATCCTCTGCAACCGGGCGATCACAGCGCCAATCCCAGGCCTGATTACGGTCCAACAGGTTGACAATGTCGCTCTGGCCGTCAAGGAACGCCGTGAGCTTGACCTCAAGGAAAAAGCGGAGCTGGCTCAGGCCATGGAACGCGCCTGGGCTCGTCTGCCCTCCAGCTATCAGTGGCTGAAAGACTGGGAATACGTGTAGTCCAGCAACACCCGCTCGGCGCACATTGGGGCAGGATTCTCAAATCAGTGAGGGGATCGGCTGAGCCTGCCAATGGCTGCCAGATCGCACACCATGCCGCCGCTTGATCGGATTGCGATTCCGCAACAGGAGAAAGAATGAACATGAACTGGCGCTTCTTTGTGGCGTTGTTTGGGCTGGCAGGAATGGCTGGAGCGGCCTTACTCCTTTCCGATAGCGCGAGGGACCAAGAACATCAGTGGATCAAAGTCGCTCTGGCTGCCGAGGAGCAGACCGGCCAGTCAAGCGGCCCGCCGCCATTGGTGATTGACAAGGAGGCGCCATTGCTTCTGGACGAACCTGCCGAAGCCGACGAGGCCTGTTGCGCAGAGACCGCGCAAGCGTCCGCCGACAACACCGCCTGCTTCGTTTGCCATGCGAACTACCAGGAGGAGACGCTGGCTTCCGAGCACGCCAAAGCGCGTGTCGGCTGTGTGGATTGCCACGGGGAGTCATACCCGCACCGCAACGATGAGAACAACATAACCCCGCCCGACATCATCTATCCAAGGGATAGAATTGACCAGTCCTGCCAGAAATGCCACGCAACTCACGACGTTCCCGCCGCCAGGGTCATCGCCCTTTGGCTAAAGCGCTGCCCAGCCAAGACGGATCCTAAGACCATCGTTTGCACGGACTGCCATGGCGAACACCGCTTGAGAATTCGCACGGTCCGCTGGGACAAGAAAACGTGGAAGCTGATCCCGCGCCGCCAGGACAGCGGAGAATAAGCAGCGAGGGCAAGCCTCAGCCGAACGACAGAACGGGGCCAGCCGTGCGAACGCGACGCGATAACCTTCTTAACCTCTTGAAGGGCGAAATCTCCACAATTGTTCCAGGAAATGGTATTTTGAAATCAGCAGGCTTTTGCCGCACGCTGTGACCACGTTCAGTGGCCGCCGTTGCGAGAACTTCGCCACATCCCGCTTCATGAAGGTCGTAATGAAAAACTTGTCCCCATCATCAATGAGGGTTGTATTGGTTCTTCTTTCACATCTGGGCTTCGCGGTGCCGGAGATGCAGAGCGGCAACAGCCCACCGAGTGTGGCCATCACGACGCCTCCTGACGACGCCATGTTCACCGCGGGCGTGGCTGTTGTGACACAGGACTGCCGAGGACGTTTCGAGTCGGAAGGGACTGATGGTGTTTTCCGGACTGAGAACGAAGGCAGCGACGACACGATGAAGTGGATCGCATCGCAGCCTTGGTCGAATGGGTTGTTCGTAACGGAAGGTGCCTCGGCAGGCGCGATTATGGGGTACATGTTCTCGCAGGGCACCATTGATGCCTTCGTCGGCTATCGGACCGAGGGTGGGCCGAACGCGCGAGGAAAGCAGCATCTCGTCATGGGCCCCCTGAGACCACGCCTTTCGGAGCAGCTTTCAGATGGAGGGACAGGAGCGCCCCTTCGAGTTTCCCAACGCGTCCCCGCTATGGTGGGTTGGTGATACCGCCTGGGCGCTGCATCATCTCGGAATCAAGCCAGGCTTGAACTATATGCGTGTCGCCATTGATCTGGAACCTGCGCAAAGAAGCCAGCTCTTTTGCACAATGATCGCGACCGCTTTCGTAACCGATGATATCGAAGAAATCCTTGATGCCGGCGTAGCTGCGCTCGACCCCCGAAGCGTGATTCGAGAAATCGTGGCCGAGGTTCGCGCGTGGCATAAGGAATAGCCCGACGACTGGCGTAGGACGCGTCGCCTGGTAAAGGAGAAGTACTCCCGGCACAACGGCGCAATGCGGGATAGAAACGGATGCGAATTGAACACCGCTTCGACCATTGCAGCTCTGCTCTATGGGCAGGGAGATTTTACTAAGACGCTGATGGCTGCCTTCAACTTCGGACGGGATGCTGATGTCCCCGCTGCCACTGCGGGGACGATTGTAGGTGTCATCAAAGGGTACCGGTGGATGCTTTCGCAGGGCTGGCAAATTGTTGACCGTTACAGAAACACGAAAAGAGAGAATATGCCCGAGGTATGAACATGAGAAGCGTCGTCCTGTTTTTCAGCCTTCTGCTGCACTGCCCCATAGCCTGGGGCACAACGTATCACGTCGCTCAGCGACACCCTAACGCTTGTGATGGCAATCTGGCCACAGCGGATTCGCCGTGGGAGACCATCTCAAAGGCAGCACGAACCCTCGAACCGGGCGACACCGCCATCATCCACTCCGGCGTCTATCGCGAGCATGTGAAACCAGCTCGTAGCGGCACGCCCGAGCGCCCTATCACCTATCGGGCGGCCGAGGGTCAAGACGTGACTATTACGGGTGCCGACATCGTTACGGGCTGGGCGCCTGTCAGGGGCGCTATCTGGAAGAAAGATCCCTGGCGCTACCGCTTCCCAACGCATCCGGATGACAAGCGCCACCGGCTCATCGGGCGATGCGAGCAGGTCATCGTTGATGACAGACTTCTCAAGCAGGTCGCGAAGTTCGAGGATATGGCCGCCGGCACCTTTTGCGCCAACACGAAAGCGAAGGTTCTTTACGTGTGCCTGCCTGATGGCAGCAGCCCCAACGAGCGGCAGGTCGAGGCCAGTGTCCGCCCGATCTGCTTCGGGTCTGGGAGGGGTAGAGAGCCGCGGCACCACATTCGCTTGTGCGGCATCACCATGCGTTATGCGGCCAACCCGGCGCAATACGGTGCGATGGCCATCCGCGGCAACCACTGGCTTGTCGAGGACTGCACGGTGGAGTGGACCAATGGCACGGGCATCCTATTCCGCGGCGATAACGTCACCTTACGCCGGGTTCGCTCGCACCACAACGGCCAGCAGGGAATGGGCGGTTCCGGTCGCCGCTTTCATCTGGAGGAGGTCTTCCTCGACCACAACAATGTTAAGGGCTTCGACAAGGGCTGGGAAGCTGGCGGGTTCAAGATCATCCGCGCCCGGGATGGCGTCGTTCGCCGCTGCCAGGCCGTCGCCAACAACGGCGTGGGCTTCTGGTTCGACATTGATGTCCGCGACGTGGTAGTCGAGCAGTGTTTCTGCCGGGACAACGCGGCTCACGGCATCTATGTTGAAATCAGCGGTGGTTTTCTGATCCGCGATAACCTTTGCGTGCGCAATGGTACCGACGAGAAGTGGGGCTATGGCGGCATTTCGATGGCTGAGAGCGACCACTGCACTATTGAGAACAACACCTGTGTTCTCAACCCCTCCGGAATTAGCATCCGCGAACAAGGCCCTCGAAGCTTCGGCGGCATGGATCGGAAGAAAGTCACTTACCACGTGCACGACATCACAATCCGCCGCAACATTTGCGCACTCAACACGAAATACCAGTTCGGCCTGTGGTGGGACAACGTCTTTTTTGGGCCACACCCGTCGGCGGGCTCACGCGGTACTCCCTATGACCCCGACAAGAGCAACATCAGCATTGACCACAATCTCTACTGGAAAGAAGGTGAACAGCGGCTCGCTGTTTGGGGGTGCCCATGGCGGCCCAAGCATAAGAAATACGACGATCTAACTACGTGGCAGCGCGAGCGAGGGCAGGATGCAGGTTCACTGCTCGCTGACCCACTGTTCAACGACCTGGACGCCGGCGATTGGGCTCTGAGACCAGACAGCCCCGCCCTTCGACTCGGCGCCGGTTGCAGGGCGCCAGATGCCGAGTGGACGGTTTCTTCTCCAAACGGGCGAATCATGGTAACGGTCAAGCAAGGAAGACCGGAACCACCTTACCCGCGCTCCCAAAATGAACCTGGTGTTGCGGTGGACTTTCTTGAGCTGCTCCACGACCTCCCTGCTGATCATCCCTCTGTCCGCCACCATGCACATGGAGCCGATGTGAAACTGCTTCTTCAACCGATTCACCACGGGGATGAGGGTCTTCACATCGATAGTATCCGCAGGCGCAATCTTCTGCCGTGTTTGAGCGTCAACCACAGCGATCCGCTGGGCGAACCTCGCACAGGAGGCCACCAGATCGTCTATTTGCCCTGTCTTTTGCAGCACGTCAAAACGACCCAGCGTGGCGATGACCTGCTGCCGACCCTTCCCATTGACCCTTTTGTTGCGCACCACCTCCAGGTACTGGTACTTCCCCGACCCCCATCGCACTTGAATTCTCCAGCCACTCGTAACCCCTTGTGCGGGCTGCCCAATGGGCGTGCCTGCCCCAAATGGTCGGAACGCTGGACGAATTCTCAAAGGGCAGTTATTGGAAACAGTGAACGGAGGAGCGGGCGACTTGTCCATACCGCCGCAGTTTCCTACCGCCCTTCACACGGGGCCCTTGCAGACCATTCCCCGGGGTGGCAGAGCGTGGGGCAAGCGTGCCCGAAGGCGCCCCAATCGCTACAAGCGCAATGGGACGTTGCAGTGGCTTTGCGCGTTTTCTCCCGCTACCGGAC